>PVMK01129244.1_pt1 | contig 68267 bp, 57 predicted proteins | sample 1853481 | NCBI WGS metagenome assembly PVMK01 (sample SAMN08533507, study PRJNA380276) | Marine sediment metagenome, whole genome shotgun sequencing project.
TGAATGATAGGTTATGGCTCATATATGTTTTATGATCCTATTAGTAAAGTTAGTATTGCCATGTTAAATAATCAGAGTAGATCTGAAAATGTCCCCACATTACCCTTTGAGAAAGTGTTACCCTTCTTACACCAAGTCCATACCCAATGAATGCAGGAAAGCCGGTATCAATTAATAAAAAGTCTACCATTTTCGCCTTAGATTCATCATTCAAAGCATTGCCATTAAATAAATGTTGTGCCCACATAGATAAATCTTCAGCGGTGGAAAATACATCTGCTGCACAAAAAAAATATGTCTTTACTGAAGAAGATCTTGTTGCAATTCCAAATCTCATTTCTCTTTTGACAGCTTCATTTTCTTTTGAGATCCCTCCTACCAGATTCCATCTTTCTGAAGTTCCTGCTCTAATGTAAACAGGCACACCTTTTTATTTATCATCACCAATTTTACTATTAATAATTTCTAGTACTTGAATTGCAACAAGGTCTTCTTCAGGTAATATCACATTGTCATCAAAACAGCTTAAGCTTATTACTACAATGAACATTAAAAGTAGCACCGTAATTTTGGATTGAAGGGTAAACAATTTTTTTATTTTTTTAATCGTGAATCACAAATTTAGATTTATACTACATTCATCCATAAACCTTTATGTTAATTATTATTTTAGAGTTCATAACAGCTATCTGTTTTTTATTCCTTTTTAACTCAAAATTTAAGTTTTATTCTTAGTTTTACCCGCTATTGGCTAAACTTAATTATTAAAACTAGTGATGAATTTTTAACTCAAACTAATAAACCTTCTATGAAATATATTGTTTTAATTTCTTTAACCTTTTTAGCCTTTACCGCTAAATCCCAGAGTCTTACGGATTTATATGACAAAGTAAATCCAGCTGTTGTTGTTATATTGACCGAGCAAAAAGAATTGATCAGTAATGGACAAACTACAAAGACTGTTTCTGCGGGTGGTTTAGGTTCAGGTTTTATGATTTCTGATAAACAAATAATTACTGCTGCCCATGTAGTACAAGTTGCGGAAAAGGTAAATGTTGAATTTTTAGATGGCGAAATAATTCCTGCTAAGGTAATATCGGCCTATGGTAATGCCGATGTTGCTTTGATCGAACTGATATGGCCGAGAAAAAATGCGGTTACTGTAAATCTAGGAGATTCCGACCAGGTTAAAATCGGAGAACAAGTTTTTGTTGTTGGCGCTCCTTATGGACTTGGACATTCACTTTCATCAGGATATGTAAGTGGTCTAATAAAGAGTAAAAAAGATAAAAACCCTTTTACAAATTCAGAATATATCCAAACTGATGCAGCTATTAATACTGGTAATTCGGGTGGACCAATGTTCAATATGAAAGGAGAGGTAATTGGTATTGTAAGTAATATCCTAACAGAATCCGGAGGTTTTCAAGGAATAGGTTTTGCATCAACATCAAATATTGCCAAAGAATTATTATTTGAAAAAAAAGTAATATGGAATGGCACAGACCTTTATCCATTAACCGGTAAGATGGCGAGACTATTTAATCTTCCTCAAGAAAGTGGCCTGTTAGTTCAGCGAGTTGTTAAAGTTTCGCCTTTCGGAATCTTAGGTATACAAGATGGTGATACAGAAGTTACTATAAATGGAGAGAAATTAATTATTGGAGGAGATATTATCTTATCTATCAATGGTGTAAAATTTGATTTCACCGATGAATCATTATTAAATATTTCAAAAGAGATCGTTCAAAACAAAGCAAATAACCCGCTTGAGATCATAGTATTACGAGGTGGAAAAATAGTTACTTTAGGGAGAAGAAAATAATATTATTTTAACTTTATAAGAATCTTTAATATTCCCTTAAGAGGTTTAAATCAATTATAAATTACAATTTTCTTTCCTTCTGGTATCAATTAAATTTATGATTTTCCAAATCTCATTCTTATTTTTTACCAATTGAAAAGCATCGACACCACAATGGCTGAATTTTGTACCCACATAAAATTCGTAATCTGTCCAAACCTGTGCTATATTACCATCAATTTGAATAATTGTATTACTTATTCTTTCATCCCATATTTCAGGATGAACAGTTCCTATCGCTTTTAAAAAGCCATTCAGCTTATCTTCATTCAACACATTTTCTCCGGTTTTGGATCTATAAGAACTAATCATTCGAACTTTATCGTAAAAAACCGAATGAACCTTGGCACTATCTCCTTCTCTCATACCATCAAACAATTTTATGATCACATACTCAATAGCATTTCTATCATTCTTATGCGTACTTATTTGAGCTTGCATATTAATTGTTAGGCAAAAAAACAATAAAGAGAAGCAGAAGTATTTATATTGATTCATTGTAAAAAGTTAAAGATTAATTTAGTAATTTGTCAAAGTTAAGTAAAATATTTTTTTATGAAAAACGCCATCATTTTAATTTTTATAATACTATTAAATGTTAATTTCGGTTGGTGCCAAAGTGAGTCCTATATAAAAAATAAAATCGATAAAATTAAAAAAGGATCAGTTTTCACAAAAATAATAAATAGAGATCTCCCAGCCAATATTGTATATGAAGATGAAGATATAATAGCCTTTGTGCCTCTTAAACTTCAAGCTAAAGTTCATTTGTTGATAGTTCCTAAAAAAGAAATATATACGATCAACGATCTTACCGAAGACGATGAACTATTGCTGGGAAAAATGATTTTAGTCGCTAAAAAACTGGCTAAAGAAAACGGAATTGCTGAAACAGGATATCGTCTTTCCATAAATGTAAATGAAGATGCCGGTCAGTCAGTTTTTCATATACATTTGCATTTATTAGGTGGAAATAAATTGGGCCCAATGGTAGATCGTATAGATTAAATATGCACTTTTTCAATTAAATAATCCTAAAACCATATCAAATTATGAGAATTAGTAAAGCACTTATCATTTTTTTCTTGATCAATAACATGATCACTTTTGACTTAATTGGTCAAGAAAATGAAACCAATAAAAATAATGGACCCTATACACAGCTCATTATTAGAGGTGTTACTTTGATCAACGGAAATGGAGCACCACCAATTGGTCCGGTAGACATTGTTGTAGAAAATAATATTATCAAAGAAATCAAAGTAGTTGGTTATCCGGGTATTGCCATTGATCATAAAAATAGACCAAAATTGAAAAAAGGAGGTAAAGAATTGCATGTTGATGGAATGTATTTATTACCGGGTTTTATCGATATGCATGGTCATATTGGCGGTGAAGCTCAGGGCGCTGATTCGGAATATGTATTTAAATTATGGATGGCTCATGGAATTACAACAGTAAGAGAGCCAAGTGGTAGAGGAATTGACTATAGTTTAAATCTTAAAAAATTAAGCGAACAGAATAAGATAGTTGCACCAAGAATTATATCTTATACTGCATTTGGGCAAACTAGTGAAGAGTTTAATCCCTTAAATGATGCTCCCATTTCTACACCAGAAATGGCTAGGCAATGGGTAAGAAGCAATGCTAAAAATGGCGCTGACGGCATCAAATTTTTTGGTGCTGAACCTGAAATTATGAAGGCTGCTTTAGACGAGAATAAAAAATTAGGCTTAGGCTCGGCATGTCATCATGCTCAAATGAGCGTTGCCAGATGGAATGTACTGCATTCTGCCAGAGCCGGATTAACTTCTATGGAACATTGGTACGGACTACCGGAAGCTTTATTTGAGGATAAAACTATACAACATTATCCTTTAAATTATAATTATAATAATGAACAGCACCGATTTGAAGAGGCAGGCAAATTATGGCAGCAAGCAGCTAAACCATATTCAGAGCATTGGAACAAGGTTATGAATGAATTAATAGCTTTAGATTTTACTATTGATCCAACATTTAATATCTATGAGGCTAGTAGGGATTTGCAAAGAGCAAGAAGAGCCGAATGGCATGAAATGTATACCATACCCTCTTTGTGGAAATTTTATCAGCCCAGTAAAATATCACATGGTTCCTATTGGCATTATTGGGGAACTGAACAAGAAATTGCCTGGAAAAAGAATTATCAATTATGGATGACCTTCATTAATGAATATAAAAATAGAGGCGGAAGAGTAACTGCCGGTTCTGATTCTGGATTTATTTTTCAATTATATGGTTTCGCATATATACGTGAATTGGAGCTTTTAAGAGAAGCTGGTTTTCACCCTTTAGAAGTTATTCGCTCAGCAACCTTAAACGGTGCAGAAGCACTAATGCTTGATGATAAAATTGGATCTGTTCAGATTGGAAAATTGGCTGATTTTGTAATTGTAGAAGAAAATCCATTGGAAAATCTTAAAGTATTGTATGGTACAGGTGCTATCAAATTAACTGACAATAACGAAGTTGTTAGGGTTGGTGGAGTTAAATATACAATCAAAGATGGAATTATTTATGATGCCAAAAAATTATTAGAAGATGTTAAACAAATGGTACTTGTGGCGAAACAAAAAGAAAACTTTAAAATAGTACAACCGGGATTTAAAGAATAAAATCCATTATAATATTTTTCTTTAATATTGTCAAATATCATTGACTTTATACTATTGTTTAATATTTAATTTTAGATTAAGTTTTATAAACAAATTTATTGGTTCAAATCGGTTTCAGTATTGATCATTAATATTTTGAATTGCTTACCTATTAGTAATATCCTTTCTTATTCTTACTCTTTATTTAGTTAAAAATAAATATATTCAATTAACCATTCCTCGCCTACCCTTGTTAAACATTGAATTTAATGTTAAATATTTGTTAATATAGTACTTTGTTTTGCATAGTACTGTAACAAATTAAAAGATGTGGCGTCTATTAAGTATAAACCATTAAAATAAAACATTATGAAAACTTTTATAAATACACCCACAGAATCAGAATCAAGAAAATATATTCATTTTTCTAATTTCAAAAACACAAAAAGAATTCAATGGCAAGAGTATAGAAACTATAGTCATTAATAAAAAACAAATTTAACTTAAAAAAATAAAATCATGAGAGCATCAAGAACTTTTACCCCAACAGAAACAAGAATATTTTCAAATTTTAAAAATACAAAAAGAATGAAATGGTCAGAACACAGACATTATGGTCTATAAAATTCACTCAAAATTAAAATAAAACCTATACTACTGCTGACGGATAGGTTTTTTTTATTTACATTTTTTAAATCCCAATTTCTCTAAACTTGATACCTAAACTATTTTCTATACCGTTAATCCTTTCCATTTCATGTGGTAAGATAAGTGATATGGAAAACCCTCTATTACCGGCTCTGGCCGTCCTACCACTTCTATGGGTATAATATTCTAATTTTTCAGGTAACTGATGATGAATAACAAAAGCCAAATTACTTACATCAATTCCTCTAGCTGAAACATCTGTTGAAATCAGAACAGGCAAACTTTTATTTTTAAAAGCTCTCATTACTTTATCTCGCTCTTTTTGCTGCATATCGCCTTCTAAAGCATCAACAGCAAATCCTTCATCTTTTAATAATTTTGTTAAATTTTGTGTACCAGCTTTGGTTCTACAAAAAATTATCCCTCTTTCCTCATGGTGATTTTCAAGATATTTAATAATTATGTCGGTTTTTCCTTTTATAGAGGTTTTTATAAACTGATGTGTAATATTTGCATTTACCAGAGCATTTTTATTTACTTCAATTTTAACCGCCTTTGAAGACATATATTTCTTAATTATTTGTCGAATCTCATCAGGCATTGTTGCTGAAAAAAGCCATGTCTTTTTAGATTTACCGGTATATCTTAAAATTCTATTTAATTCTTGCTTAAATCCCATACTCAGCATTTCATCAGCTTCATCGAGTACAAGAGTATTTATATTTTTTAAATTAATATCTCCTCTTTCAATGAAATCAACCAATCTTCCTGGTGTAGCTACAATTATATGTGTGGTTCTGTTTAAATTAGCAATTTGTTTATCTATTTTTTCGCCGCCATATACCGCCTCGATGAATATCTTATTATCAACATATTTTGTTAATTTGAATAACTGCTTTTTTATTTGCTGAGCTAATTCTCTGGTAGGTGATAAAATTAAAGTTTGAACTACTGGATTTGAAGTATCTATATGATTTAATATTGGTAGTCCAAATGCTGCCGTTTTACCGGTACCGGTTTGTGCTAATCCTATAAAATCCGTTTTACCTTCAAGCAATATGGGAATAGTTTTAACTTGTATTTCAGTAGGGATGTTTATTCCCAGTTCTTTTAATGCTTTAATATAAGGTTTTTGAATTCCTAGTTCTGAAAATGTAGACATGAATTTAAATTATAGCTGCAAAAATACACTTAAATCCCTAATGAATGTCATTATAAAAATAAAAATGGGTTTCAATTTTAAGCTGCTAGAAGTGATGCTTAAACTGAAATTAATTCTTCCCTTTATTTTTGAAGAACAATTATTTTTTGCCATTTAATAACTATTTTCAATAATGATCTAATCAATCAACGATTCTCCATTTAAATTTGTGGTCAATATCTCACTCATATAATCAAAATACGGTCGAAGTGCTTGAAATGAAATATTTACCAAATTAATAAAATCATGTGATAATACTTCTTTATCCGTTAATTTCCTAAGGGCAACAAATCCTTTTTTTCTAATCAAATCAATAGCAGCATGATCTTTATCAAATCCCTTAGGGGCGGTCTTTTAACTCTTCTCCTTCTAACCTCCCATTAAATATTGTTTCAAATGTTTTGTCATGCAAGATATTTCGAATTTCAGTATCATCGAATTCAAATTCTTTTCTTATTCTAAAAAGGTCTTCCTTATTTGGTGCCCAAAATCCGCCTGCCAAAAAAGATTCCCCAGGTTTAATTCTAAGATAATATCCACCTCTTAATTTTTTTCCTGATCGGGAATAGGAACCTGCGAAATGTGGATTATATGGTGTCTTGTCTTTTGAAAATCTAACATCTCTGTAGATTCTGAATAATTTAAATTTATCTATATCATCACGTTCATTCAATTTATCCATAATCGCCTGGTATAAATCTTTAGCATTAGATTGTGCTATATAAAACATATCCTTATGCTCATTATACCACTCTCTATTATTATTCTTTTTTAAATCAGATAAATACTTTAAGGTAGATTTTTCTATTTGCATTTTAAAAATTGTTAATTCCAATTACAAAGTACAAATTATATTTAAAAAGAACAATCAAGGCTTAATAATTTGAAATTATATGTAATTTGCATCTTTTGAAAAATTATTAATAATATGAAGGTTTGTATTGCCGAAAAACCAAGTGTAGCTCGTGAGATTGCCATTATTCTGGGAGCCAATACTAAATACGACGGTTATTATGAAGGAAACGGGTTTGCTGTAACTTATACCTTTGGGCATCTTTGCACTTTATTTGAACCTCATGATTATAAGAGTTACTGGAAAAGCTGGGATTTAAATAACTTGCCCATGCTGCCGGTAAAATTCCAAACTAAAGTTGTTAGTAATTCGGGAATTAAAAAACAATTCAATATAGTAAAACGATTATTTGATAAAGCCAGCTTAGTTATAAATTGTGGTGATGCGGGACAGGAAGGTGAATTAATTCAGCGTTGGGTGATCAATCAGGCAGGATATAAAGGAGAGGTGAAGCGTTTATGGATTTCTTCTTTAACATCAGAGGCTATCAAAGATGGGTTTGATAATTTAAAACCCTCAGAAGATTATGACAATCTTTATTATGCCGGATTTTCCCGAGCAATTGGCGATTGGCTGTTGGGCATGAATGCTACAAGGTTATACACCATAAAACATGGAGGGTATAAACAAGTATTATCTGTTGGAAGAGTGCAAACCCCTACTCTTGCAATGCTCGTTAATAGATTTAAAGAAATTCAAAATTTCAAACCCCAACCCTATTGGGAACTACAAACACTTTATAGGGAAACCTTATTTAATTGTGAAGAAGGTCGTTTTTTAAAAAAAGAAGCAGGAGAAATTTTCGCTGAAAAAGTAAAACAAAGTGATTTTGAAATTGTTTCCAATACGAAAAAGAAAGGAAAAGAATACGCACCAAAATTATTTGATTTAACCGGTTTGCAAGTGTATTGCAATACAAAATTTGACTTTACAGCAGATGAAACTTTAAAATTGGTACAAAAATTATATGAACAAAAAGTAGTTACTTATCCCAGGGTAGACACTACTTTTTTACCAAATGATATATATCCTAAAGTTCTTGGAATACTTTCAAAATTAAGTAATTACAAAACTTTAACACAATCTTTACTTGGTAAAAAAATTAAAAAGTCATCCAAAGTATTTAATGATAAAAAAGTAACCGATCACCATGCAATAATCCCTACAGGAATACAAATAAATTTACAGTACAACCAGCAACAAGTCTATGACATTATAACAAGACGATTCATTGCTGTTTTTTATGATGAATGTCTGGTTTCTAATACAACTGTTATAGGAAAAGCTGCAGAGGTATCATTTAAAACTACAGGTAAAGAAATTTTGGAAAAAGGCTGGCGTATTGTTTTTGAATCTCCTGCAAGTGTTACAAATTCTAAAGACCATAAAGAGTCAGGAATTTTACCGAGCTTTGAAAAAGGTGAAAAAGGAGCGCATGAACCTTCCTTTATCGAAAAAGAAACCAAAGCACCTAAATATTTAACAGAAGCAACTTTATTACGTGCCATGGAAACTGCCGGTAAACAGGTTGATGATGATGAAATGCGTGAACTAATGAAAGAAAATGGAATCGGGCGACCATCAACCCGGGCAAATATTATTGAAACTCTTTTTAAAAGAAAATATATTGTTCGAAAAAAGAAGCAGATATTACCTACTCTTACAGGCGTTCAATTAATTGACACCATTCAAAATGAGTTATTAAAATCGGCTGAATTAACCGGTCGCTGGGAAAAACAATTAAAAGAGATAGAAAAAGGTAATTTTAATGCCGGTACTTTTATTAATAACATGAAAAAAATGGTGGATCATTTGGTTTACGAAGTAAGAACCGAAAAGGTCAGGGCTAATATATCATCGAGTCATAATAAAAATCAAAAAACATCCCTTACTTCTGTAAATGCAAAAGGTATTGGTTCAGAAAAATGTCCGAAATGTAAAAACGGAACTATCTTAAAAGGGAAAAATTCCTATGGATGCAGCGCATATAAAAATGGTTGTGATTTTAGACTGCCTTTTAGTTTTAAGGATAAGAAAATATCTGAAAAACAATTTATCCGATTATTACAAAAAGGATGCACGGTAAATTTAAAAGGATTTAAATCAGAAACCGGTAAAGTAGAAGGTTTATTGAGATTTAATGATCAGTTTGTATTGGTTTTGGAAGAAAAATTGCGCACAGGTGGTGATTCAGTTTCTGAAAAGAATGATAAGATTCCCACTGATGCAACAATGACAAGCAAGACTTCCGATCAAACGCAATGCCCAAAGTGTAAAAAGGGAACTATCATCAAAGGAAAAACAGCTTATGGTTGTAGTGCTTATAAAAATGGTTGTGATTTTAGGTTTAGTTTTGATAAAATCAGGGCATTGGCAAAAGGAAAGGAATTAACAAAGGAATTGGTTTATCAAATAATGAAAAATTGATTTTATTATTTGATTCATCAACTTAAAACTATCTCCTTAAAAAGGGATTATTAATTTTGAATACTTCCTACTTCGAATACAAAATATGGAAAAACACCGACATTTCATCATCCACAAACCTTATGGCTATTTAAGTCAATTTTTGAATAATCAAACCAAAAGAACCAATAAAAAATTGTTGGGTGAATTATTTGATTTCCCTGAAAACACAATGGCTATAGGTAGACTGGATGAAAAATCGGAGGGTTTATTATTATTGACTACCAATGGTAAGGTCAGTGAATTTATAAGAAGTAATAAAGTTGAAAAAGAATATTATGCCCAGGTGGATGGTGTGATTACCGAAGCAGCTGTTCAAAAATTAAAGGCAGGTGTAACAATTGCCATCGAAGGTAAAAAGTATTTGACAAAACCCTGCAATGCTTCTATTGTAAAACCCTTGCCTGTGTTCCCCGAAAGGAGCAAAAAAATCAGAGATAAAAGACACGGTCCAACAAGTTGGGTATCTATCATATTAAGAGAAGGTAAATTTCGCCAGGTAAGAAAAATGACGGCGGTTTCCGGATTTCCAACGTTACGCTTGTTAAGAGTACGGGTTGGAAATATAAAACTTAGATCTATGCAAGCTGGCGATGTTATAGAAGTCAATAACTTTAGAGACCTTATTTAAAACCTGTTAATGAAGCAAAAACTAATCATACTATCTGACTTATGGGGAACGAAAAATGCAGCTTGGATTTTAAAATATGAAAAACAATTAAGTCTTTACTTTGATACCAAGGTTTACGACACCTGTGTTTTGGCCAATATCAATATAGATAATCTTAGAGAAGAGCAAATCCACAAAAAGTTTGTTGAAGGAGGAATTGATAAAGCTGTGGAAATGTTATTAAATCAGGTGAAAGAAAAAATAATTGTACTGGCATTTAGCATTGGAGGTTTTATTGCATGGGAAGCTGCTTTAAAGGGTTTAGACTTTGTTGATTTATATGCAGTATCAGCGACACGTTTGAGAAATCAAAAAAGAAAACCCAAGGGTCATTTAATGCTTTACTATGGTCATGGTGATCTATACAAACCAAATAAAAAATGGTTTTCTGAGCTGAATATCAAAGCACATATCGTTGAAAACAAAGGGCATGAACTATACAAAAACGTTTCGTTCATCAATAGAATTTGTAAGGAGATCTTAATGAATCGCAATGATTTATAATCTTATTCATTGAGATTACAAAACCACGAGAAGATCTATTAATTTAATTCGGCACAAAAACACCTGACAATCAATAAATTAAATCATATTCTCTTCTACCAACCCACCTTTCGGTACACAGGTTTTCTTTTATATAGTAAATAGTTAGCGATAAACCTAACTACCTGTATCGCTGGTTCACAATGACATAATAAAAATGACTCTTAAGATTTTATTTTATTTTTTTAGCTTTTTTATAAAATTGAAAATAAGACAGGCTGCCTATAAGCCCAATAATCACTATAGAGATATATATAAAATTGGGAATTGGTACCGGATCACCTGTTGCATACGAATGTAATCCTGTTAAATAATAATTAACTCCAAAAGAGGTCATCACTATGGAGAAAAAGGCAATTACACTGGCTAAATTTAACACATAATTATTCTTAAGATTGGGTATTAACCTGAAATGCAGCACCGTTGCATAAATAATAATACTTATCAAAGCCCATGTTTCCTTCGGATCCCATGCCCAATATCTACCCCAGGATTCATTGGCCCATACGCCACCTAAAAAAGTACCGATTGCCAGTAAAAACAGACCTATGGTCATTGATAACTCGTTGATATAAGTAAGTTCCTTGATTCGTATCTCGATTTGATGTTTGTTTTTTTTGATTTTTAAAGATCATGAGTAACATGGCCATCATTCCCAGAAGTGCTGATAATGCCAATGGGGCATAACTACTTATAATCGTGGCAACATGTATTTTCAACCAATATGATTTTAATACAGGCATTAAATTGGTGATTTCGGGACTTAACCAATCCAAATAACTTACAAAAAGCAAGGTTGCAGAGAAAATTGTTGCCAGGGGTAGTACGAAATCTGATTTTTTATAAAATGCAATACCAAATAGCATTAACGACCAGGCAACAAAAATTATCATTTCGTAACCATTACTCCAGGGAGGATGTCCTGAAATATACCATCTTAATACAAGATTAGAACCATGAATCAAAAATGCTATCAGTGTAACTACAACCAATAAATTTGATAACAATATTATACCTTTTTTAAGGATAAATATTTTAACAATGGCGAGGAACAACAATGTAATTCCTAAAATAAAATAGCTTTGAAACAACCAGAAATTGATATTCAAACGATTGTACCATAATTCGGCCTCAATCTGCTGAGAAGAAGGAATAATTTCATTTGCCAGAACATTTTGATATTACTAATATATGCAATCTTATCTTCGGCCTCTTTCCAATTTCCACTTTTTTTTGCATTATAGATATCCAAAAAATAAAGTGGCAAAATTCCTTTGCAAAAACTTGCATCATCTTCTTTAAAGTCCTCAAAATTGTGCTTATAACTATACCAGGTTTTTGAAATGTCGTTTCGTTTTGGGAAAATTTTCAAATAATTACCCGATAATACATTATAAAGTATATTGAAGCGTTCATCCACATTCAATATTTCCTTGTCAAATTCACTTCTTTCAGCAGGTTTCTTTTCATTTGCTTCTTCGACATATTTCATAAGAATATATGCATCATCTGCTTTAATAAATTCATTAAATGCAGCCAAACCGTCTTTGTTTATCTTGATATTTTTAAAAACCGATCCACCTTTTTTTCTATCTATTTTAATCAAAGGCATTTTTGACCAGTTAGCAGGATCCATATGGAGAGCCAAAAACGTTTGATTCGCATCCAAACTCAGAGACCCATTTTTATAGGATGATTTTCTGGATATTTTTCGCAAAAACTCTGATGCCAAAGTGTTTATGGGTTTGATCCTTCCGTCAAGATCCTGAACCATCAGGCGACCAAATAAAGCAGCATGCTGTTTATCAATAACCTGGATTTTTAAAATACTATCCACTTCGGTTTCAGGTGAATTTGCCATTGCCGATATATTTGAAAATAAAAGTAAAAGAAGGAGGAGCCCCATCATTTTATTGTCTTTTAATTTTTTCAATTTCATTTGTACAGTAGCAAATCGTGAACCTTTACCGAATAAAGTTAGCAGCATACCAATACTCATTAAAATATAGCCCAGATAAGTTACCAATGTGCCAATTCTATCATGATTCACAGCCAAAACAGTTCCCTTTTCATCCGTATCATAAGAGGCTTGAAAAAAACGATATCCCTTATAATCAAGTACATTATTCATAAATATTCTATGATCTTTTGTTTGCCCATTATCAATAACAGTAATTTCACTAGCATAAGAAGAAGGACTTGTTGAACCCGGATATCTTTCTAATTGAAATTCATTGAGTTTTATATTAAAAGGTGTTTTTACAGGTATTGCTCCGTAAGCAAGATCGAGGTTTATTCCATCAAAATTTTCTGAAACAAATTCTGGTAAGAAGCCATGCTTATATCGCAATGGGATTTCCTTTGTAATCCCGTTTACCGAAACGTCCAGCAACAAAATATCGTCTATATTTTCTTTATTATCCTTAGGCCTTTCAGCAATTGATTTCCAAACTAACTTTCCTTTTTTATGATACGATACCGGGACAAATGAAATATCATGAGATCTATATAAAGTACTCATCTTTAACGACTGAACACTATCCATCTTAAGCTTTCCTCCAATTTGAGTCTCCATTATGAAAAAATCAATATGTTGCGAGGATTTTATCTTAAGTTCACCGTTGAGCTCAAAGATATTTATACTATCATCCAATTCATTTTGAAAGGTTAATTTATGTTGATGATCTCCAATTTGTTTAACATCACCCTTTTTTAAAAAAATAGTTTCCCTTCCGTTTCCGGATGAGATTACCATTTCTAAAATAGCTTCTCCGACTTTTTTATCTTTTTTAACTTGTAGTTGTGCATCAGGAACAAAATCTTTATAAACAATGTTGATCTCACTATTTTTTAAATTCTTATGCAGTGAAAAATCGTTATCTTTAATCGATGCAAAATAAATTTCTTTATTGATTTTTAGAGATTCCCCACTTTCATCAATATTTAATTGCAAAAAGTTTCTATCGGAAATAATAGTATTTGAAGTTTTGCCTTCCCTAATACGCATAATACCTTCATAAGCTGTATATCTCGTAATTCCTGCTCCTATTAAAATTATTATAAAGGCCAAATGAAATATGAGCAATGGTATTTTCCCTTTTTTATAGAGATTATATCTAAAAATATTACCGATAAAACTCATTCCAAGCAAAACCATTAGCATTTCAAACCACCAGGTATTATATACCATAATTCTTGCTGTTTGTATACCAAAATCATTTTCAATAAAAGTAGCGGATGCCATAGAAACTGCAAACAGCAATAAAAGGACTACTGCTAATGCCGGTGAGAAAAAAAAACCAAAAATTCTTTTCATAAGTTTATTAATTAACAAGCCTCATAAATATTTATATCTATGAGACTTGATTTATTATATTCTCTTTATTTTAGTTATTCCCGCCCGTGTGCTTAATTTCCATTTTAGCTTCACGTTGCTTCGCTTCTTCCAGCCAAACAGGTATCAGGTTCTTTTTAAAGGTTTCTTTTTCGGCTATTAATTTTTCAATATCCATTCCAATAAAACGTTGTGCTTTTTCTTTGGTATCAATATCCGGCATAACGATGGCTTTATTAAATCCTAAATCAGCTAATAGTCTTGCTAATTTCAGTCTGGACTCCTGAACTTTATCCAGACCACTGGCATAGACTCTTGCAATTTCAACAGGAGAGTGAAAGGAAGCTCCGTGTGATGCTGCACCATAATCCCACCTCCATTGTGCATGTCGAATATCTTGTAGAATCTCTTTCATTTGCTCTTCAGTAGCACCTAAATCCCAGGCTTTTTTCGCCTCCAAATGTGCTTTTACCAAGCCATCCTCCAATCGAAGTCTTGTTTCTGCTGATTTTTTTTGTCTTGAATAAACGTTTTCGATCAATTTATTTGCATCCTGGCGATGACATACCTGACATGAATTTGAAACATTGTTTAAAGGAGATTGTATATGGTGATCGGTAAATTTCTGACCACCTTCACTTTTATAAGGCATATGACAATCGGCACAAGATACCCCTCTGTCAGCATGCACTCCGGTAAGATAAGTTTCATAACCAGGATGTTGTGCTTTTAACATTGGTGCTTTACTTAAGGTATGTGTCCAGTCACTAAAACTTATATCATCATAATATTTCTCCATATCTTCAACAGTAAATCCATTTTTCCATGGAAAAACCAAATAGGGCACCCCTTCTTTTCCTGGTAATTTTTTATTGAAATAATATTCAACATGGCACTGTGCACAGACCAGTGACCTCATTTCTTGATGAGTAGCTTTGCTTATGTCTTTTCCCATAGATTCAAATGCTTCTACAAGAGCAGGTCGTGAAATTTGTAAACTCATATCTTTAGGGTTATGACAATCGGCACAACCAATATTGTTCACGATCTCACTTCCTTTTCCGGCCCATTTACCCGAATAAAATTCGTCAATTCCATTTTCATTCATTAATCTAGGTACATCAGGACTTTTACATGTCCAGCAAGTACTTGGCATTGGTCCGTCGTCTTTTCCTGTTGGTCCGCCCGTTCTCAAAGTATTTTGAATATCATCAATGGCATAGTAATGCCCCCTCCCCTGATTATAATCTTTTGAAAAGCCATAACCTGCAAACAGAATCACCAACCTGGGATCTTCTTCCAACAAATCTATCATTCTGCTTCCGCCTTGATAAGACGCAAAAGAAGTATCTAAGGTTTGAATATACGATTGATATTCTTTTGGGAAATTTTTACCCCAAATATCATTTCTTGGTTCATTTTCATTGATGGAAACCATTGGTACATAAGCAAATTTTGCCTCATTTTTTCTATTGATAACACTGGAGGCCAACATTCCTAAAAAGAAAACCACTATTGCAGTAATAATAAATAAGATCCAATTTTTCATTTTGCTATAATTAAATTATTTTTTTATTTCATTCTTTAACCATTCGGGTACTACATCTTTTTCAATATCAGTTGGTATAGGAGCAATTGTAAATTTTGTACTCGATAAACCATGTACTCTACCATGCGGCAATTCCCTGTGGCAATCCCAACATTTTCTATCAGTTCTATTTGCTTCATGCTTATCGATCCAACTAGTCAATTTTACATCAGTAACTTGTTGTTTATGGCATCTCACACAATTGTTTTGTACAACTTCTTGAGATTCTTCTTTCATAGTAATAACTTGAGGTTCTTTACGTAAGGTAAACACTGAAGCATGATACATCCCATCTTTTGCTTTAAAATAATATTTGTTTACAAAATTATTATGAGGAACATGACAATCATTACATGATGCTACTTCTCGATGTGAACTGTGCATCCAACTATTGTATTCGGAAGTCATTACATGGCAATTTACACAAGTTTTTGGATCATCACCCATATAGGATATAACCTCTGATTCCTTGGCCAAAAACAAAGTCAGGCCTACAATAGCTCCAAAAATTACAACGGCAAAAGGAAGCCATCTTGATTTGTATGGTAAAAAATTAATTGACAATTTTAGTTAGTTTATCTTAAAGTAAAGATATAAAATAACTCATAGTATTTTAATTGAAAGATTTTTTTTTCAAAATATTGATTTTTTGTAACAGAAAGCTTACATAACTCAAATTCTGCCATAATAAAAGATAACAAAATTTGATTAAATTTTTTATTAAAACTATTATCTAATCAATATCTTTTTAAATTCTTCAATATATTTAGTAATTTGCAATCAATGTTATATTATCAATGAATAACCGATTAATCCACTAAATTAATATATTACCTTGATAAATTATGAAATGGTACCAAAAAAAAATTAAATTCCAAAACAAAGAAATAATTTTAACAATTCTTGTTGTTTGTTTTTCCGTAATATCAAATGCGCAGGAATTTGATATTTCTGGAGAGTTAAGACCTCGTTTTGAATCTCGACATGGTTTTGGAACATTGTCTTCACCTGATGATGAAGCTGCCAATTTTATTTCTCAAAGAGCGCGTATTAATTTAAAATATACCTCTGAAAAATATGAGGTGTTTTTTGCCATGCAAAATGTAAGGGTTTGGGGTGATGTGAGTACTCTTGCAAGTAGTGATAAAAATGGTACAACTTTTCATCAGGCCTGGGCGCAATATAATTTCAGCCCTAAATTTTCGATAAAAATAGGGAGACAAGAAATTGATTTGGATGATCAAAGAATTTTCGGTTCTGTTGGATGGGCCCAACAAGCAAGAAGTCACGATGCTCTTTTGTTGAAATTTAAAACCGGTGAAAAAGGAAAATTGGACATTGGGCTTGCCTTAAATGCAAATGGTGAAACACTTTTTAAAGAAGAATATGAAATTAATCAATATAAAAGTTTACAATACGCATGGTATCATACGAATATTAACGATGCACTCGGTTTGAGTTTCTTATTTCTAAACAATGGACTAACTTATAATAATTTGAACGATGAAGGTGATAATAACCAAGAAACCACATATAGTCAGACCATTGGAGGAAGATTGACATATGGAAAAAACAGGTTTGACTTTAATTTGGCTGGTTATTATCAGGGAGGAAACACACCCAATTCTGTAAAGGACAACAAAATGGAATTATCCGCATATTACTTTACCGTAAATGGTAAATTCAAGTTTAGGAAGTGAATTCGTAATTGGTGCAGGATTGGAATTTCTTTCTGGGACTGATCAAGGAAGTTCAATGAACAAAAACAATTCCTTTAATCCCTTTTACGGAACAAATCATAAATTTAACGGTTGGATGGATTATTTTTATGTTGGAAATCATATAAATAATGTTGGGTTACTTGACATCAATACGACTTTTATTTATCAAAAAAATAAATTGAAATTTATTTTAACCCCACATTTTTTCTCTGCTGATGGAGATGTTTTAAAACCAAATCTTGATAAATCGGATGCATTTATGGGAACTGAAATAGATTTTGAATTCAGTTATAAAGTCATTAAGGATGTATTACTGAATATTGGTTATTCACAAATGTTCGCAACTGAAACTATGGAGATTATTAAAGGAGGCAGTAAAGATGAAACTAATAATTGGGCTTGGGTTATGATAACATTCAAACCAACATTTTTTCATAAAAAACTTGAAAAATAAAATAAGCATCATTTTCTTGTGAATAATGATATCTTAATTATAGGATTTGTATGGCCTGAGCCCAATTCAACCGCGGCAGGTAGCCGTATGTTACAACTTATTGATGTTTTTCAAAATGAAAAATATAAAATTACCTTTATAAGTTCTGCATCAAAATCTGAAAAATCTTTCAACCTGGAAGAATTGAATATTAAAACCTATGTTATTAAATTAAACGATTCGGGTTTTGATACCCTCATTAAACAAATCAATCCGAGTATAGTTTTATTTGATCGATTTTTAACCGAAGAACAATTTGGTTGGAGAATAGCTGAAAATTGTCAGAACGCTATTCGAATTTTAGATACTGAAGATCTGCATTTCTTAAGACATGCGCGTCATCAGGCATTTAAAGAAAAAAACAATGATGAAACAAAATACTTGGTGAACGATTTGACTAAAAGAGAAATTGCAAGTATTTATCGCTGTGATCTTACATTGATTATTTCGAAATATGAATACGACCTACTTTCCAATACTTTTAAAATGGATAAAAACATATTATTGTATTTACCATTTATGCTTAATAAAGTTGATCCAAACATTATAAACTCCTACCCTGCTTTCAATGAGCGGAAGCACTTTATGACCATAGGGAATTTTAAGCATGAACCAAATTGGAATACGGTTATATATCTAAAAAATACTATTTGGCCTTTAATCAGGAAGAAATTACCAATTGCCAAGTTATTTATTTACGGTGCATATGCCACAGAAAAAGTAAATCAATTACAAAATGATAGAGAAGGATTTATTATAAAAGGGTGGGCTAAGAATACGAAAGATGTGTTTTTGAATCATAGAATTTGTTTGGCCCCTTTGCAGTTTGGTGCCGGGCTTAAAGGGAAATTAGTTGATGCTATGTTATACGGAACACCCAGCGTAACAACTGAAGTTGGTGCTGAGGCAATGCATGATGATTTACCTTGGAACGGTTTTATTACTGATGACCCAAAAAAAATAGCCCAAAATTCTATTGATTTATACCAAAATGAGAAACTTTGGCTTAAAGCACAAAGAAATGGACTTTCTATTATAAATTTTTGCTATTCAAAAGTAAAATTCAGTAAAATATTAATGGATGCTATTATCAAAATAGAAAATAATTTGGAACAACACCGAGTAAAAAATTTTATTGGCTCTCTGTTACAGTATCACACCTTAAAGAGTACTAAATATATGTCAAAATGGATTGAAGAAAAAAATACTAAAGCAAAATAAAATAGCAAAAAAGCAAACCCCATCCTGCAACCAAAAATAGACCGCCAATTGGTGTTATTGGTCCTAAAAACTTCAATTTTTTTTCCTTGGCTGCACTTAAACTTAATCCATAAATACTAAATGAGAACAATATCGTTCCAATTATAAAACAAAAGGCTATCCAGGTTTCGATCGATGATTTAAATTCTAAGTTTAATCCTAAAATTAGAAGTACAATTGCATGATAAATTTGGTATTTAACCCCTGTTTCAAAACTTTGCAATAATTCTGGCGACATTATTTTCTTGAGTTTATGAGCTCCAAATGCTCCAAAAATAATCGCTAGCATTCCAAATAGACAGGCAAAAATAAGCACCCAATAATTCATACTAATTTTCCTTTTTATATTTTTCAAACCATGCCAAGGTGTTCGCTACCTTGGTTATTAAATTACTTGGTTTTGCTGCAATTCCATGACTCGCATCAGGTATTTCAATCAGTAAAGTTTCAATTCTTCTTAATTTTAAAGCATGATACAATTGTTTCGCTTCGCTTGGAGGGGTTCTTAAATCATTCATACCTACCATAACCATTGTTGGTGTTTCAATATTACCAACCAATGAAATTGGTGAAAATTTCCAATAAGTTTCAAAATTCTCCCAGGGCTGACCCGGATATCTGGAATTTGCATAATAAAAATAGTTGTCTGCCACCAGGGTTTTACTTATCCAATTCATTACTGGTTTTGTAACAACTGCTGCTTCAAATCGGTTATTTTTCCCAATGATCCAGGCCGTCATTATTCCTCCGGCACTCCCTCCTGTAACATACAATTGATCTTCATGAGCAATGCCCTTTTTAATTAGCTCATCAACACCATCCATTACATCATTATAATCTTCACCAGGATAATTATTAAATAGTAAATTCGCGAATTCTTCTCCATAACTTGTACTTCCTCTGGGATTTGGATAAAATACTATATAGCCTGCAGATGCATATAACTGTATTTCGGCTGAAAATCTATCGCCATAATTTAATATCGGACCACCATGATTTTCAACCATCATGGGATACTTTTTTGAAGCATCATAATTTGGTGGATACACAATCCATCCCTGGATATCCCTGTTGTCAATACTACTCTTATACCATATTTCTTCCACCTTACCTAAGGTTCGGTAATTTAACAAACCACGGTTTAAGTTGGTTATTTTTTTTACTGCTTTTGAATCTAGCACGGCAAGTTCAGATGGGTATTCAGGTCGGGTAACTGTAAAGGCAATTTTTCCTTCATTTGAAACTGAAAATGACCCTCCCGGGTAAGGTCTTCCAATAGATGTTCCTCCAATATTATTTGCTAGTTTTGTAATATTACCTGATAAATCTATATAGGCTATTTTTGTATTTCCTTTATCGTCGTAAGACACATATAATCCTTTATTTTTCTTATCCCAGACAAAACTAGAAATACTTCGATCCAACTTATTTGATAATACTTGCTTATTTGAACCATCTGCATGCATGATATTTAAATAAGTTGTTTGATAGGTTTGCACCTTATCTTCAAATCCAAGATAGGCTATATATTTTCCATTAGAAGATATATTAGGAGCATAATCCGGGCCATTTTGTGAAGTTAATGTCAATATTTTTCCCGAATTCACATTGACACTATAAACCTCTGAGTTTCTAAAATCATATTCCCAATCATCAATTCTATTCCCTGAAAAATAGATCAACTTTCCATTGACCGACCAATTTAAAGTACCTCTATGATGGTAATTGCCTGAAGTTATCTGTCTCGGAAAACCACCATCCGCAGATATAACAAAAATATGGAAATAACCCGGCTTAATATATCCTTTACCATCGGTTTCATGTTTTAACCTATCGGTAAGTCTTGGTGCATCGGCCCATACGGCGCCTTTAGGTTTGTCAGGCATTTTAGCAGCGATAGGTGGTTTTTCAGGGATTAGCATGGTAAATGTCAATTGTTTTCCATCAGGTGACCAGGTTAAAGACCCCGGGCTAAATGGTAACTGTGAAATTTTGGCAATTTTGCCCGTATTCACCCAATACATATATATTTCAGATCCTTCTTCTGTATTGCTTACAAAGGCAATTTTATCTCCTTTTGATGACCATGTTGCAGACGATTCATTTACTTCTCGAGATGTCATCTTTTGATGTTCAGTACCATCCGATTTAATCATCCAAAGATTTCCCATAGATTTATCATTCATAATATCAAAACCCATTCTGCGATACACTACCCATTCACCATCTGGAGAAATCCTGGGCTTAGAAACATATTCAAGATCGAAAACATCCAGGTAAGAAAATGATTTACTTGAATTTTGAGTAAATCCATTAACAATTGAAAAAATTATAACAATAATAGAGATTAATAAATTACGCATTTGTCTAAATTTATATTAGGGTAAACTTAATGATTAAAGTGGAAGTATACAATATATAGATATGGTAATTATATCATATAAATTTATTATTATGTTAAAGAAAGAATATTGATAATTTATTACATAAAAGTTAAGGATATCAAAATATATTAAGATTTATACTATAATTTAATGTTAAATAGTGCCATTTTAGTTAAATTATAGTTAATTCAATATATTTCCAGGTAACATTATATATTATATGACGTCTATATAATTGAACCAACAAATTATATTAAGATGAGAACAAATATCATAAGATCAGAATCAGAAGTTAGAAGATACTCACATTTTTCTAATTTTAAAAATGCAAAAAGAATTAGATGGTCGGAACATAGAAATTATGGCCATTGATTACTAAATATCTGTTAATTGATAGAATTTAGCTTAAGTTAAATAGTGATTAATTTCATTTCAGCATAGAATCAAAAATAACAAACCAATACAATGATCAATTCGTCGTCATTTGATCATTAAATTAAAACCCATTCAAAATAAGAATGGGTTTTTTTGTACAAAAACTTTATTGTTTACAAAAAAAAGTTTACTTAACTTTTCAAAGCTGTTATATCACCCTATTTCACATATTTGGTTTATATCCTCAAATATTTTTTTAATTCGTAATTTGTCAATTCCAATTTCTTGCAATAACTGAGGTTTATTGTAAATTTCTTTGCAGAGAACCAATCCTTTAATTAATAATTTTTCCTTTTCTTTTTTTGTGAATGATGTTATTGAAGTTAATGGAAACAAACCTGATTCATTAATTTTATCTTTCAAACTTTTATTAACAGGATAGTCCCAACTAACCAATTTCAATCCTACACATTTTGCGTATTGAATAGCGTCTTGTGTAAATCTGGTATTTGTATAGATCCAACCCTGATAATGAATTTTTTTACCTTTTTCATTTATTTTATACTGTTTCTCAATATCCTTAAACCTGGAATGTATATATAAAGGTATTTTTACATCATTTACTCCACCTTGTTTATTATGATATTTACACTCTACTATATACCATTTGGATTCATTTTTTGCCAGAACATCTACTTCATGTGTTAAACAATATCCCTTTTCAATAACGTTCACTTCAGATTTTAAGCCTTCAAAATCCAATATTTTAGCAATAAATTTTTCAAAAGGAAACCCTGATGGCCCTAACTCCATTATCGCCTTTTTGAGTTTATACCTTGAAGCATTTGGCCTTGTTTTTCGCTTAAGTATTTTATAGGCCATCTGGTAGATTTCTTTCGTGCTAATTCCATCAAATAACTTACTTTGAACTTCATCTGCTATTTTTTGCACAAGCTCTTCATTTACCTTTGAATTTCTTAAAGATCTGATCAATTTATCCAGATCAAAATCTACAATTGCTCCCGAAAACTTTTTTATCTTGATTTTATTGCTCATTTTATTACCAGTATATTCTATCAAATATAAGGTTTTGCAACTGAATTTTTCAAAGGTTAATACGAGTTTGTAAAAGTAATAAGAATTTCAATATTCTAAATTTGATGAAAATTAATATAAGATCGTTATTGGACTCAAAGCAAATATATTCTGATAAATAGATATTTATTGATTAGCAATTTGTAATTTTCGGTTCTAAAATATATACAATACTGTGGATTATGAATTGTATGTTTAACCCGTATAATGCAATAGAAAATCTATTACGTGTTGAAATACCTTTGAAATAGGATACTTCATTACCTTTTAAAGTTTCACCATAGCGATGCTATGCTAAATATTGGAAAATGTCCTATTTCTTTGGTCTTTCAACCCTCATAACGAAGTTCTAATACATGATTCGGGTTTAATCCATTTGTTTAGAAGGTTTAAATATAAATATAGAATGAAAAAATTTTCAATTGCAATCCATGGTGGTGCGGGAACTTTAGTTAAAGGAATGATGACACCAAATAAGGAAGAAGCTTATAAAAAGGCATTAAAATCTGCCCTGGATATTGGTTATAAAATATTAGAAAAGGATGGTACAGCAATTGATGCTATAGAGCAAGCAGTTTGCTCACTTGAAAATTCTCCTTTATTCAATGCTGGAAAGGGAAGTGTATTCACATCTGATGAAACCCACGAAATGGACGCATCTATCATGGATGGGAAAACTTTAAATGCTGGAGCTGTTTCTTTAATTAACGGAATAAAAAATCCAATATCATTGGCAAGAGATATTATGGATAAAAGTGAGCATATATTTTTAGCTGGTAAAGGAGCTATGCAATTTGCAAAAAAATTAGGTTATTCTCTCGAAAATACGGCATATTTTTATGATGAACTTCGTCATCAACAATGGGTGGAAATTAAAGATACCGATAATTTTCAATTGGATCATAGTACAACAAATAAAGATCATAAATTTGGAACTGTTGGTGCAGTTGCCTGTGATAAAAATGGTGATATCGCCGCTGCAACATCTACAGGTGGTATGACAAATAAACGTTTTGGACGAGTTGGTGACAGTCCATTGATCGGTGTTGGTAATTATGCCAACAATAAAACCTGTGCCGTATCTTGTACCGGAAGCGGAGAATATTTTATTCGTGGTGTTGTTGCTTATGATGTAGCATGTTTGATTGAGCATAAAGGAATGACACTTGAAGAAGCCTCAAAAGAGGTTATAAATAAAAGAATCTTAGAAATTGGCGGTGACGGAGGTTTAATTTGTGTGAATAATCAAGGAGATATCTCTTTACCTTTTAATACTGAAGGGATGTACAGAGCTTATAAGTCATCAACCGGAAAAGAAAAAATCTCGATTTATAAATAATTTCTGGATTTTTGTACTACAATCTAGACAAAAGGTGCATTGATAGGCAACACTTTTACAATTCGTTTATCTATTTCAAAACCATCACCATTGGATAAAACATGAGTAATTAAATTGGTTATAGTCATTGGCGTTCCTTGCATAAGCAATTGTTCATTATTATGAGTGAGTTTATTTCCATCAAAAAGTATAACCATTCCCGAACCAATTATTTCAATTGTATCACAATTTTTTATTACCAATCCGGTATCTTCAGCCAAACCGATCCCGATTAAATTTGGATATTTCGCAACTGCTTCTGCCAATCTCCCAAAACGTCCTCTTCTAATGAAATGAGAATCAATGATAAGACTCGGAATAAACTCCATTCCGGTATCCATACCAACTACTCCTTTTCTCAAAACCTCTGTACCTCTGCCACCTGTAATCATTTCTTTAGACATGCACATGGCACCAGCACTGGTACCGGCTATTACAAAATTCTCATTTTGATACCTTTCCATCATAATTTTGTGGAAAGCTGTATCGCCAATTATTTCCGTAATTTTCGATTGATTACCTCCTGAAAACATAACACAATTGGCTTTTCTGATCAGGCTAATACTTTTATGAGATATTGCATCCTCTCTTGTTCGAATATCTAAAACTTTAACATTGGTACAGTCTAGTTTTTTAAAAGCGGCCCGATAATTTTCACCAATTTCAAGCGGAATACTTGAAGCTGTAGTTATTATTAAAATTAAGGAATCTTTACCCCCACTCTCTTTTACGACTCTGGCTAAAATTCCATCTTCAATAAATTCAAGCGTATAATTTTCATTTTTATCTTTACCATAGCCTTTATCTTCATTTCCTCCTATCGGAATTAAGGTTCCTTTGATCATTTTCATTACAATTTAATTTATAAAAAAATACTGGTCAAAAATAAACTATTTTATATTGAAAATTGGTTATATTGAAAATTCTATAAATTAAAGTTTTTTTTATGAAAATAGTAAGCATTAATGCCATGAGAGGGCCAAATTATTGGTCGGTACGGAGACACAAACTTATAGTAATGGTTCTTGACCTTGAAGATATGGAAGAATACCCTTCGAATAAAGTTGACGGATTTAAGGATAGACTGGAAAAATTATTTCCAACGATGTATGAGCATCGTTGTTCGGTTGGAACAGCCGGAGGTTTTTTTCAACGGGTTGAAGAGGGTACCTGGATGGGGCATATTATTGAACATATTGCCCTTGAAATTCAAACCCTAGCCGGAATGGATGTTGGTTTTGGTAGAACAAGAGGTTATGGTGAATATGGAGTTTACAATGTGGTGTTCGCCTATATGGAAGAAAAAGCTGGTCGATTTGCTGCCAAATCAGCTGTTCGAATTTGTGAAGCTTTAATTAAAGGAAAAGATTATGATTTGACTGATGATATTCAGCAAATGCGGGAAATAAGGGAAGATGAACGTCTGGGTCCGAGTACAGGTTCTATCGTTGAAGAAGCTCAGTCAAGAGGAATCCCATGGATTCGTTTAAATAAATATTCTTTGTGTCAGTTGGGCTATGGAGCAAATCAAAAACGCATTCAGGCAACAGTAACAAGTGAGACTAGCAGTATAGGTGTAGAATTAGCTTGCGATAAAGAGGATACTAAATATTTATTGGAACAAGCGGAAGTTGCAGTGCCAAGAGGCGATATAATTAGAAAAGAAAGCAGTCTTGAAGATGCATGTAAATATGTTGGATTCCCTTTAGTCATAAAACCGATTGATGGAAATCATGGACGGGGTATAACTGTTGATATCAATAACTTTGAAAATGCCCTGAAAGCCTTCCATGCTGCCAAGGAGGTTTCTCGTTCTGTAATAGTGGAAAAATATATTGTAGGCGAAGATTACAGGTTATTGGTAATCAATAATAAATTGGTTGCAGCCGCTAAACGTACTCCTGCCAATGTTATCGGTGACGGAAAGTCTTCGATTCAACAGTTAATAGATATCGTGAATAGTGATCCTCGTCGTGGTTACGGACACGAGAAAGTATTGACCCAAATTACAGTAAATGACTTAACTAAAAGCTTAATAGAAGCGAAAGGATACACATTAGATACAATTATAGATGAAGGAGAAATGCTTATTTTAAAAGATACAGCAAATTTAAGTACAGGTGGTACAGCTGAGGATGTTACAGACATTGTGCATCCGGCCAATGTGTCGATGGTCGAGCGTATTTCAAAAATTATTGACCTGGATATTTGTGGTGTTGATATCATGACAACTGATATTACCAAGCCTCTTTCTGAAACCGGAGGAGCTGTACTTGAAGTAAACGCCGGGCCGGGTTTCAGGATGCATCTTGCACCTACTGTAGGCTTACCGCGTAATGTAGCAGCACCAGTAATTGATAAATTATTCCCACATGGATCAACTAGTCGAATTCCTATTATTGCTGTTACAGGTACAAATGGTAAAACCACAACAACACGCTTAATAGCACATATTGCAAAAATGGTAGGAAATCGTGTTGGATATACTACAAGTGATGGTGTTTATATTCAAAATAGGTTATTAATGAAAGGCGACTGCACCGGACCTGCAAGTGCAGAATTTGTATTAAAGGATCCCACAGTGAACTTTGCGGTATTAGAATGTGCACGGGGAGGTTTACTTCGTGCCGGTCTTGGTTTTAAAAAATGTGATGTTGCAATTGTGACTAATGTAGCTTCAGACCATCTTGGATTGAAGGGGATTCATACTATTGACCAACTTGCTAAGGTAAAAGGAGTCGTTCCTGAAACCGTATTGCCAGATGGCTACGCTATTTTAAACGCTGATGACGATTTAGTATACGAAATGCGTCGAAGCATAGATTGTAATTTGGCATTATTTTCAATGGATGAAAACAACCCTCATATCCAGGCATTAAGAAGAATCGGAGGCATTACGGCCGTTTATGAAAATGGCTTTGTTACAATTTGCCGGGGAGAATGGAAAATGAGAGTCATGAAAGCAGAAGATATTCCGTTAACCTATGGCGGAAAAGCTAAATTTATGATTCAAAATGTTTTACCTGCCATCATAGCAGCTAACGTGCAGGGAATTAGTATTGAAGATATGAAAGCAGGATTGGAAACATTCATTCCTTCAGCTTCTCAAACACCTGGTCGTCTAAATTTATTTAAATTCAATAATTTTTCTGTTTTGTTAGATTATGCACATAATCCGGCAGGAATGAGAGCTCTTAAAAATTTCACTGATTCTCTTGACGCTACGGTTAAAGTTGGTATTATAGCTGGAATTGGTGATAGACGTGAAGAGGATAATAATGAAATGGGCAGTATTGCGGCGGAAATGTTTGATGAAATAATAATTCGTCAAGACAAACATTTACGTGGAAAAAGTGAAAAGGAATTAATAAAAATGTTGGATGATGGTATAAAAATGACCGATCCTAATAAGAAAACAACAATTATTCCATCAGAAAAAGAGGCAATCACTTTTGCTGTAAAAAATGCAGTAAAAGGATCTCTTATTATTCTTTGTAGCGATGTAATTCCGGATGCTCTCGAACTTATTAAGAATTTTAAAAACCAGGAAACAAAAGGTGAGTTATTGTTTACTGATTAATTCCTTTAATACAATTTAATAATAGAAAATAAAAAAAGCCAGAATAATCTGGCTTTTTTTATTAATATAATTCTTTACTCTGCAAGAAATTCATCTATAGATTTTAATTGTAATTCACCCGTTTTAGATTTCTTCTTCAATTTAGAAAAATCAACTTTTGCTTTTTCAAAACGATTTAAAATTAATTTTAGATTGGCTAATTCAGCATTTGAGGGTTTATCATAGCTATTGGCTATTTTACTATATAGATCAGACATTTTTTCTCTCAATTGTGGTTCCGCGGAACCAACATAATTATCACCAGTTGTAATTACCAAAGATTCTTTTAACGATTGTAATTTAAAATCTAGTTTCTTATTTTTACCATATACAGCTTCAATAATTTCATCTAATTCATAAACCATATAGGCCAGTTCTTCCATCATATGATACATTTTCATGGTAGTATCATATTTAAAATCTCTATCCATATCTGATAAACCAGTTCGGCTATCATAAATTACTTCAAATTCATGCTCATACTGTATTTTGCCTTTTGTAAGTACGGCTTTATATGTACCTGCCTTTACTTTTGGACTAGTAAAGCCACCAAAACTAAAGGTCTTGCCTTTGGCAACTTTTGGTTGCCTAATGCTATATGGCCACCTAACTATATTAACTCCTTTGGATTTTCCCGGACCTAAAGTTGTTAATTTATTACCGTCCATATCTTGAATTTCAAGACTCATTTTACCAAATATATGACGCTTAGGTAAAAAATATTTTATTTGTGCCGCTGTTGTTGAATTTGCACCCACAAATTGAGTTTCAATACCAAACCTGCTTGAAAAACCACTTTGATCTACCATTAAGGTTGGTTTTGACTCAAAAAAATGAACTTTTTCAGACATCATTTCCTTATTAATTTCTCTAAGGGGCGAAATATCATCCAGGATTATAATACCCCTCCCATGAGTACCCATGACCAGGTCATTGGTTTGCTTTTGAAGATCAATAAAGTGAATCGCAACTGCGGGCATATTATTAGTGAATTTGGCCCAGCTGTTCCCACCATCCAATGTAATATACAAGCCAAATTCAGTTCCTAAAAACAATAAATTCGGATTTACATAATCTTCCTGAATATTTCTGACAAAACCTTTAATATCATCCGTAATAATGCTTTTCCATGTATTTCCATAATCAGTTGTTTTATAAGTATAGGGATTCATATCACCTTTTGTATGCCCTTCAAAAACCACATAGGCCGTTGCCTTATCATGCGAACTGGCTTCAATGTGATAAACCCATGTGTTTTTAGGTAATCCTTCTATGTTCAAAGAGATGTTTTTCCAGTTTTTTCCTGCATCAGTTGTGATCTGAACATTACCATCATCAGTACCTACCCATAAAATATTTTTATCCAAAGGTGACTCCGCGATAGTAAAAATCGTTGTATGATTTTCAGCTCCTGAATTATCTTTTGAAAGTCCTCCAGAATCTTCTTGATCTTGTTTGCTTTTATCATTGGTTGTTAAATCGGGAGAAATAATTTTCCAGGTATCGCCCATATCATCTGATAGATGAACAAATTGGCTGCCCATGTAAAATCTATCAGGTTGGTGTAAACTAACTGTCATTGGAGCATTCCAGTTAAATCTCAATTTAGGATCTCCTTCTTTTGGAAGTGGCTGGACCGTTTTAACTAATTTTTTATCAACATCATATCGCCAAACACTCGCTGCGCCTTGCATTTCAGAATAAATTATATTTTTGGTAGGATGTTTCAAAACTCTAAATCCATCTCCAAATCCTATCGATTTCCAGTTACTAGCTCTAATACCACCGGCTGATCTGGAAGGTCCATACCATGATCCATTGTCTTGTAATCCGCCATAAATATTATATGGTTCTTCATTATCAACACTTATGTGATAGAATTGAGAAAGTGGCAGGTTTTCTACAATTTCCATAGTAGTTCCTCCATTCCATGAACGGTATACTCCACCATCAGTTCCTGCATATATTCTGTCAGAATCATTGATACCAAATGCAAAATCATGAATATCACTGTGCATATTCCCTAAATTCTTAAATGTTTTTCCACCATCACGTGAAATAGAACCACTTAAACCGCCTTTTACCAAAACATCAGGATTTTTCGGATCAATAACAATTCTTGAAAAATAAAAAGGGCGTACGGTTATACCAAAATCATTGTTCAATTGTTTCCAGTTTTGGCCGGCATCATCACTCCTATAAAGTCCTTTTTTTGTATCTTTTTCTGCTTCAATAACAGTATATAAAATTTTTGAATTTGAAGGTGCTATTGCAATAGCCAAACGACCCAATTTTCCTTTTGGAAAACCATTATGAATTTTATTCCAGGTTTTACCTGCATCTGTTGATTTATATAAAGCACTATTTTCTCCTCCGGATTCAAATGACCATGCAGTTCTTCTAAATTCCCACATGGATGCGTATAGAATGTTTGGATTTTCAGGATCCATTGCAAAATCAGCACAGCCGGTTTTTTGGTTTATATATAAAACCCTATCCCATGTTTTTCCACCGTCAATCGATTTATATACACCTCTTTCTTCACTATCAGACCACAGAGCTCCTAAAACTGCTACATAAATTTCATCTGAATCATTGGGGTTGATAGCTATGTTAGCTATACGTTCAGATTTATCAAATCCAATCTTATCCCAGTTTGCACCACCATCAGTCGATTTATAAAGTCCATCACCTATTGATACGCTATTACGGGTCCAGGTTTCACCAGTACCCACATAGATAATCTTATCAGGTTTATTTGGATCTAATGCCACAGCACCAATAGATTGACAATAATCATCAAATATTGAGTTAAACGTTGTTCCGGCATCATTTGATTTCCAAACGCCACCACCAGCAGTTCCAGCATATAATATACGTGGATTTGTTGGATGGGCTTCCAAATCATTTATTCTACCACTCATTAGTGCCGGACCAATATGTCGGGCTCTAAGGTCTCCAAATAAATTTTTTGCACTTAAGGTATCTGTAGTTTGAGCTTTTATGAATGATGGAAATATCATAGTACACCATAAAATAGCTAAAAGTAATTTTTTCATGATTGTGAGATTTTGATGATAAGAAAAAACCCTCAATGAAGATATTGAGGATTCTATTTATTAACTATTATTTTTCTTTAGTATTTGTAGTTTCTTCATCGGGGAAAATAAATTCCTTTTCATCAACATCGGGGTTTACTGTTATTTTATCTATAACAATAGCCTGCCCGGCCTGTCCTTTTATTCCTTGTGTTAATGAAAAAGGGAAATACAGGCCATCAACTTCTTGGAAATCACTCATTTTGGTTTCTGAAGTCTGGCCTTTAAACTGACCTGATTTAATTTCACTTTGTACAAAAATAGGTACGAAATTTTCGGTATCAAAGAAATAGAATGACACGTCATCCTCTTGTTTTCCATCAACCATAATAGGCTCTTTAGTCAATTTTATTTTATAAGTTTCTGTGCCATCTACGGTTTCTTTACCTAAAAGCTCAACAGTGTAGTTTTTTTCTTTATAATTCAAAAATGGATCTGGAAAATCATTTTTCTCTAGTTTCATATTATCTGTAGATTCTTGATCACTTTTTTCTGCTTTTTGAGTCATAAAATTGATATTCCACAAAGTTTCACCATCAAATACACCTTGTTTCAATTCTTTACCCTGGAAATTGATAACTGTCATTTGATTACCACCTTTTAACTGAACGATATCAAGCGGGATCTCCATTCCTTGCTGATTGATTTTCGCACTCATTCTAATGCCATTTAGGTTTTGCCAATTCTCAATTCCTCCTGTGTTTTCAAAATAGTTTGCAATAATTTCATCAGCAGATTGTGCATTAATAGTAGAAGTAAAACCTACAAATAATGCAATAGTCATTATACTTAATGTTTTCATAATGTTAAATAAATTGATTAATGTTACTATATTAGTGTCATAAAATAGAAAAAGTTACCAGCTTATTATTTTTAATTTAAAAAATATAAGTTTCACTTAAGTTACCAATAAATCGCATTGCTGTTTTCTCCTTTAAACCATACAATTCATTTATTACAAAATCAATATTTATGGTTTTTATTTATTAATTCGTACATTCATAGCTTCGATGATTATTTAATTAATTAAATTATTCATTATGTTAAAACTCAAGCCACTTTCCAAAGATTCCATTCCCAACGCATTAACCAGAGCTAAACACTATCGTCTGCTAAATGAACCGTGGCAGGCAGAAAGCATTTGCAGAGATATTTTGAGAGCAGAACCCAACCATCAACGTGCGCTTCTATATCTTATTTTAGCAATTACTGATCAATTCGGTTCGGAGAAGGGTACTTCTTCTGTCAGGGCCAAAGAATTGTGTACTAAGTTAAACAGTAAATATGAACAACAGTATTATCGTGGTATTATTGAAGAACGATTGGGCAAAACTTCCTTAAAAAGGGACTCGCCCCGTGTCATGTATATTGCCTATGAACATTTTCAAAATGCCATGGAATATTATGAAAAGGCTGAAAAAATTCATCCGGAAAATAATCAGGATGCCGTATTAAGGTGGAATGCCTGTTTAAGAGGAATTAAGGAATTCAATCTCAAGCCTTCTTTGAATAAAGATCAGGTACAACCATTTTTGGAGTGATTTAACTTGCTTATTGTATGAATCAGATTAAAATTTAATCGGGGGTAACTTCTTTTTCTTTTTTCCAAATATTTTACGCCCAATAATAGTTACAGGATCATAGTACCTGTCTACCACACGTTCTTTCAGAGGAATAATTCCATTATCTGTCAAGTTAATATGCTCTGGGCAAACATCGGTACAGCATCGAGTTATGTTACACATTCCCGAACCGTATTCTTTTTTCAATGCCGGAATCCTATCTTCTATATCTAAGGGATGCATTTCGAGACTGGCTATACGAATCATATATCTAGGGCCAACAAATTCATCTTTTTTATTGTGGTCACGCAGAATATGACAAACATCCTGGCATAAATAACATTCTATACATTTTCGAAATTCCTGAATGCGGTCTATATCTTCCTGATACATCACATATCCCTTTTCAGTTTTCGATTCAGGTGCTAATTTGACAGGTTTTATTTTTTTATTTTGTTGGTAATTCCAGGAAACATCGGTCACCAGATCTTTGATTAGAGGAAAGGTTTTTAAAGGAGTTATTGTAATTGTTTGATTTGGTAAATATTCGTTCATTCGGGTCATACAGGATAATTTAGGCTTTCCGTTAATTTCCACACTACAGGAACCACATTTTCCTGCCTTACAATTCCACCTAACAGCCAGGTCATTGGCTTGTTCTGCTTGAATCCTAAGAATTACATCCAAAACAACCATTCCTTCTTTTACTTCAGTGTCAAAATTTACCAAAGTTCCTTTTTCATGACCTCCCCTGTAGATTTGAAATTTACGTTTTGCCATACATTTCTATGTTAGAACTATTACTATTTGACGAACCACTAATCATATTATATTAATTACTTTATACTTGATTTTTTTTCCAGTTCAATTTCTGCTTCAAGGGATTCAATAGAAGATTTCGCAATTCGCTCCAGTTCCAAATCAGGAACTGTTCGTTCAATTTTAGAGAGTTTCATCTTACCACCCTCTCCTTTGGAGGTCACAATGTTATAGTTAAGCCATTCTTTCTGCTCCTCAGGGAAATCCGCCCGGGTATGAGCCCCTCTACTTTCCTTTCTTAATAGTGCAGCACGGGCAACAGCCTCCGATGTAATCAATAAATTTCGTAGTCCTAAGGCCTCATGCCAACCAGGATTAAACTGACTTGCCCCCTTTGCTTTTACATTTTTATAAGCTTCTTTGATTTTATCCAATTCATTTATTCCCGATTCAAGATTTTCTTTTGTCCTGATTATTCCCACATAGGATTGCATGGTATTTTCTAATTTTTCATGCAAGAGATAAGGATTTTCTCCACCTTCACGATTTAATATATCCGTCGCATTCCGAATAATTTTGGCTGCATGATCGGCATCAAATTCTGTATGAGATTTAATTTTTTTAGCATATTCAACCGCATGTTTACCCGCTAAATAGCCAAATACAAGCAAATCAGATAATGAATTACCACCCAAACGATTGGCGCCATGCATTCCGGCTGCACATTCGCCACAGGCAAAAAGTCCCGGAATGGAACTCATGGTAGTTTCGGCATCTACCTTGATGCCTCCCATAAAATAATGACAGGTAGGTCCAACTTCCATAGGCTCTTTGGTTATATCCAATTCTGCCAAGACCTTAAACTGATGATACATTGAAGGTAATTTTTTCTTAATATCCTCTGCAGATCGTTGCGAGGCAATATTAAGGTAAACACCACCATGTTCCGATCCTCTTCCTGCCTTAACTTCTTCATAAATTGCTCTGGCAACTACATCTCTTGTAAGCAACTCCGGCGGGCGTCTGGCATCAGGATCTCCTGCCAGCCACCTGGCAGCTTCTTCCTGGGAATCGGCTGTTTCCGAGCGAAATCGCTCAGGAATATAATTGAACATAAAACGAACACCCTCATTGTTTAAAAGTATCCCTCCTTCACCTCGCACACTTTCTGTCACTAAGGTACCTTTTACTGAAAGGGGCCAAACCATACCTGTGGGATGAAACTGGTTGAACTCCAAATCCATTAACTCGGCTCCCGCTTCATAGGCAAGGGCATAACCATCGCCCGTATATTCCCATGAATTTGATGTTACCTCCCAAGCTTTTCCTCCTCCTCCGGTAGCAAATACAATAGATTTTGCTTTAAATATGATAAATCTTCCTGTTTCGCGCCACATACAAACGACTCCACATACTTCCCCATTTTCATTTTTAAGTAAATCCAATGCAGTACATTCCATATAAGCTTCTATTCCCTGATGGATTCCATGATCTTGCAATGTCCTGATCATTTCCAAACCGGTTCGATCCCCAACATGTGCTAACCTCGGATACCTATGGCCACCAAAATTTCGTTGATTAATGAGTCCCTTTTTTGTTCGGTCAAAAACGGCTCCCCATTCTTCTAAAAGCCTGACACGCTCCGGAGCCATCTTTGCGTGTAACTCTGCCATACGCCAAACGTTTAGAAATTTACCTCCACGCATAGTATCCCGAAAATGAATTTTCCAATGATCACGTTCATCTACATTTGCCAATGCTGCAGCCATTCCACCTTCTGCCATAACAGTATGTGCCTTTCCCAATAGAGATTTCATCACTATTCCCGTGCTCATTCCCTTGGATGAGGATTCAATGGCAGCACTAAGCCCCGCTCCTCCAGCACCAACAATGAGTACATCGTGTTCAATAGTTTTTATTTCTGATATATCTAACATATGTTTTTCGTTTGTATTACAAGCCCCAGGTATTGAGATCCATGATATGTCCCATAGAAACCATTCTCACATAAAAATCAGCAATCATGATCCAAATTAAACTGAGCCATGCAAACAATTCATGCCGTTGGTTAAGCCAGGTTATAACTTTTCCATTTTTATGTGATATTTGCCCTCCAATACCACAGGAATAACAGTCTCTCTGACCCACTAACAAATGTCTTATAGAATGACAACCAAAAGAATAACAAGCCAATAAAATGGGATTACCCAATAATAAAACACTTCCAATCCCTATCCCAAATTCTCCGCCTCTAAAAAATGATAAATAGGCATCATAAAAGAAAACTACGATATAGATCATCGCAAAATACATGGCATAACGATGAAGATTTTGTACCACCATAAGTCCCGTTTCTCCTTTATATCCTGATTTCATTTTCCTTGGAACTGACCCGACGGCACATGCCGGTGGGGTACCCGTGAAAGCTCTATAATATGCCTTTCTATAATAATAACAGGTAAATCTGAATATTCCGGGAATCGCTAAAATTAACAATGAAGGAGAAGGAGGTAGCCAATCCGGCCACCATAAAGGCCAAGCTCCAAATAAGGAATGCTGCATGGGTGCAGCACCTTCAACACCTTCTTTGATAAAAATCAGAGGGGAATAAAATGGTGCAAGGTAGCCACCAAACCCTTCTTGTCCTGAACTGTACCAATAAAAGTCGGCTTGCCAGGCAGACCATAAACCATAAACTAAAAAACTTGTAAGTCCAAAAACTACCAAACCAGGATACAACCACCAATTGTCCTTACGTAAAGTTTTAGTAAAACCCTGAACATTGATGTCTATAGAAGCTTTTGTAAGCATATAAGGGCGTTTGTTAAGTTTGGTTCTCCTTTAAGGATATAGATTAATTCGATTCAGTTTGATAAAAATTTTGATTCTTCTCAATTGGCATTTAATTAATCGCTATTGATTCATGAGTATTAGTAATCCGTTAAAGATACTAATAAAATATGACGAATATTTTTTTTGATTGGCTCAATAATAGATAGTTATACGAAAATTATACTCAAATAGCAAGATATTAAATGCAATTGTAAGAATTAAGGATATAAATGTTAAAGCATAAATGAGGTATATATTATAACATTTTCCCAATTGATAATCATCCATTTATAAAATGGTTGGTTTGGCCAATTGATATGATATCAATTGATAATCAAAAGAAATTAATTGAGCGGATGATAATAATGATATATCAAATTTTTTAAATAAATTTATAGACTTAACATAATCATATTAATAGCTGAATACTATTGAAGTTTCAATTAACTAACTAACTAGCTGTCCTGGTTCAATTTCTCCTTCACCAACGGGTTCTTTACCGGTTCTGATAAAACCTAATTTTGATGATTCAGAATAACTATAATAAATTGGTTTTTCATTTCTCAATATGTCTAAAATATGACCATACATGGACATAGGATATCGCAAATAAACTAATTTAGAATTGACATCATGATAATTTTCAGGAATGCTTTTATTATCAGGATAGAAATTTGCCTGTAACACAAAATCGTTATTATTATAACATTTGATTATGGCCCGGGGATGAATAAGCTTATTTTCAATACGTCCTGCTTGAAAGTGAACCCAATACTCCATTATTTCGCTAGTTATTACCTTCATATTATAAAATTTAAATTAATAATTACAAATACAAATATATTGTTATTTATCAAAAATTAAACGAATTAGGATGAAACTATAAAATTATTGTCCGAAATATGCTTTTAATTTACCGAATACATGAATTAATTAATTGAGTTAGTCACTTAATTTCTGTATATCGTATTCAATAAATATAAGACTTATGTATGAATTTAAATGGCAAGATATACTGAATTTTATAAAAGAATTACCAAATGATAATGCCGGTAAGGCTTATTTGGCGAAAATAAAATGGCATGATGGTTTTACATGTAGTAAATGCGGATATACAAAAGGTTGTGAAAAATCTGGTTACAGATATCATTGTTATTCCTGTAATCACGTTGAAAGTGCAACATCTAATACCTTATTCCATAAAGTAAAGTTTGGATTACATAAAGCATTTTGAATAGTTTTTGAAATGATTACAAGCAGTAAAAGCATAACGAGCAGAAGTTTAGTAATAATGGGAAGAATTTTAAAGATTTACATCTTATAGTTATGCAACTTAAGTCTTGGTTAAGAGCTATACCGACTCACGTTAGTAAATGGCATATACAGGCATATTTTGAAGAATTTTGTTTTAGGATTAACAGATCTCAATTCAAAGAATCAATATTCCATAAAACTATCCAATGAATAGTCATTAGCAAACCTGTTGATCAATCTCAAATAAACAGATACTAAGTGTATAACTCAATAAATATATATCCTATAAAAATTAGTTTGATGTGTAGTACCACTGAAATTTGATTTATGTTTTTTATCATCAATCAATATTCAAATTGAAACTTCCCAATAAAAACTGATCGGTATCGTTCAATGATTTATCACCTTTCAGTTCAATAAAACCATTATAGGTTTTACCCGGATTTAATTCCTTTTTAACAAAGGTATATTTGTCATTATCTGTTGATTTTAAGACTAAGACATACTTTTTATCATTAACATCAATAAAAGCGCTTTCGGGTAAGGCTTTGGAAACATTATCTTCAATTATAATATCAGATTCTACAAACATGCCCACAATAAAATTATGTAAAATATCATGGCCTATGTGTGCATGAACTTGTATAGTTCGATCCTCATTTATTGATTTTCCAATCAAATGAATTTCACCTTCAAAACTTTTATCAGTAGATTCGGGTATTCTAAAATTTACTTTTTGTCCTTTCTTAATTTTTAAAACATCTTTTTCAAATACTTTTAATTCTAAATGAATATGATCCGTGTTTACAATTTCCATAATCTTGTCGGCAGGCGAGACATAAGTTCCGGTACTTACGTTAACATCAGTAACACTACCACTAATAGGTGAGTATATTGTAGTAACTGAAGTAAAGTTTCCACTCTCAATAGAAGCCGGGTCTATGTTCAACAATTGTAATTTTTTATATAAGCCATTGTATAACGCATTTGTTTTTTTAAATTCACTTTCTGCTTTTAAGAAACTTTTCTTAGAAGATATTTTTTCAGCAAATAATTCTTTTTGACGTTCATACTCAGATCTTAAATAAGTTAATTGTTCAGAAACTTCTAAATATTCCTGTTGCATTTGGATAAAATCAAGATTTTCAATGGTTACCATTGCTTGTCCTTTTTTAACTTTATCACCAATTAACAATGGTGAATTTTTAATATACCCTCCTATATATGCACTAATGACAGCCTTACTATTTGGAGGCACATCAATCATTCCTGTGGTTTTAATATGAGTTGGAAAGGGCTGATCTTGCAAGTTTACCAATTGCATGTTTTCACTTTGAAATTGAGCTTTAGAAATAATAATTAATTCCCTGTTGCTTGTGATTTCTGTATTATTTAAAGATTCATTAGTAGTTTTTAATTGATTATCTGATTTTCCACAACTCAACATCAACAATGCTATTAATAGTGGTATTATAAATTTTATCGAGGTTTTCATTTTTAGCTTTTTTATAATGTTAAATAGTTTATTTTAATAACCGTTTGGTTGTATAAATTCAAATTATCTAAATAGGTCAGTAATATTCCAAATGCGTTCTCTAAACTCAAAATATATTGGAAAAAGTCAATTTCGCCATTTTTATAACTGAACTTTGCTGTTTTGAAAATTTCTTCGGAAAGGGTTTTTCCTTCTTCATCATAATAAGAAAGAGCTTCTTCATATTTTCTTAACTGTGATAAGAATTGGATCTGTTTGGCATTCAACTTTATTTTATAATCTTCAGCTTGTTGCTCCACAATTTCCTGTGCTATTTTTGACGCTTTAATTTTTGAGGCATTTCCACTAAAGAGCAAAGGTATTTTTAGACCAATTTGATAACCAGATAAATTAAAGTTTAAATTTGAATTGCTTCCCTGAAAATAATTCAAACTAATATCAGGCAAAAGCAGCTGTTTTTCATAATTAATTTTGGCCTGAAATAATGATTTCTTATGTTCAAAATAAGTCATTCCAGGATTTTCGTTAACAGATAGAGTTTCCAAGTCAAGTTTATCTAAAACTTTTCGTTTGATTGTGAATTCATTTTCACTTTGAACAATTTTTTGTAAATTAACCAAAGCCGAACTCACATCTTCTTGTGATTGTTTGTAAACTGTTTGTAATTGTTTTTGTTTTGCTTGTGCCGTAATCTTCTCTAAATAGTTGGTTTCACCTGTTTCAAACCTTCGTTTAGCTGCATAAGCAAATGTTTTGTAAAAACTATCTAGTTTTCTATAAACATTTTCCTTTTCCAATTCGTATTGCAATCGATAATAGGATGATACGAGCTCTTGTTCAACCAATCTCTTATTAATTTCATAAGCACTTGATTCCATGTTATATGTTGCCTTATTTAATTTTTTGCCAGCAAAATAAATTGTAGGAAACAAGAAATCCTGTTGTATGCCAAACACTTTTAATGGTTCATCGTTTATAGCTATATTATTTTCATCATAATTATAATAAATTTCGGTTTTATCAAAACTAAACGCATTGCCTATTAAAGCATCAGCTTCATCTACTTTTAATGATGAGGCCTTTAACCCTGCATTATTTTGTAAAGTTAAATTGTAAACCTCATCAAAACTCAATTGTTTCACTTCTTGCGCATTACTTTGCAAACCAATACTAAATAAGATTAATAAAGAACCTATTATTTTGATATTAGCTTTTTTACGTTTTCTTGTTTCTCTTTTCTTATCAAAAATCGAATATAAAACCGGTAAAACCAGCATAGTTAGCAATGTTGCAGACACCAAACCACCAATAACAACCGTAGCTAAAGGACGCTGCACTTCAGCACCGACATTTGTTGAGACAGCCATGGGTAAAAACCCAAGTGCTGCAGCCAATGCAGTTAATATCACCGGACGTAAACGCTCTTTGGCTCCCTTGATTATTCTTTCATTTATATCATCCATACCTTCTTGTTTTAATTCTTTAAAATGTTCAATTAATACGATACCATTTAACACAGCTATACCAAACAGAGCTATAAAACCAACACCAGCAGAAATACTAAATGGAAGATCTCGAATCCACAACAAGAAAACTCCACCTATAGTTGATAATGGAATTGCCGAATAAATCATTAGTGCTTCACTTGCCGAATTGAAAGCAAAGTATAACAGTAAAAAAATAAGTACTAAAGCAATAGGAACTGCCACTTTTAATCGAGCTTTTGCATTTTGTAAATTTTCAAACTGCCCCCCATAAGTAATACTATAACCAGGAGGGAGATTAATGTTTGAATTGATTAATTTTTGCACATCATCAACAACCGATTGTAAATCCCTGTTTCTTACATTTATGCCTACAACAATTCTTCGCTTTGTATCATCTCTTGATATTTTTGCCGGTCCTTTTGTATATTCAATAGTGGCCAGTTCATGCAATGGTATTTTACCCCCCATTGGAGAATCGATATAAAGATTTTCAAGACTCGAAATACCTGTTCTATTGTTTTCATTTAATCGAATTACCAGATCAAAACGCTTCTCTCCTTCAAAAACGCTCCCAACTACAGCACCAGAGAATCCCATAGAGATCATATTATTTATATCTTCTATGTTCAAACCATATCTGGCTACTTTCTTTCTGTCATATACTATGCTCATTTGCGGTAAGCCTGCAATCTTTTCAACCGAAATATCTGAAGCACCTTCAACATTTTCAATTAATTTTTTAATTTCATTTCCTTTTTTATTTAATATACCTAAATCTTCACCAAATATTTTAATAGCAATATCAGCTCTTACACCCGTTATCAACTCATTAAATCGCATTTCAATAGGTTGAGTAAATTCAACTTCCATACCTGGTATGATGGCCAAAGCTTCTTTGAATTTATCAGCAAGTTCATCTTTGGTTTTGGCAGACACCCACTCACTTTTAGGTTTTAACTTGATTATAACATCACTATCTTCCATTGACATTGGATCTGTCGGTATTTCAGCAGCACCGATCCTACTCACAACCTGATCAACTTCAGGAAATTTTTCTAATAAAATTTTTTCTATTTTAGTTGTTATTTCAACTGTTCTACTTAATGAAGTACCTGTTTTAAGTACTGGTTGAATTACAAAATCTCCTTCATCCAAAGTTGGTACAAATTCACCACCCATTGTGGTAAAAAGATAAACTGAAAAGATCATTAAAAAGGCAGCTATTCCCAAAACAGTTTTTTTACTTTTTAATGCCCAACGAATAGATGGTTCATATGCATCATTAAATAATTTCATCAACCTAACTGATATGTTCTTTGATGATACTTTAACAGGTCTTAAAAATATCGATGACATTACAGGAACATAGGTTAAACCAAGAATCATCGCCCCTATCAACGCAAAACTGAAAGTTAAAGCCATAGGCTTAAACATTTTACCCTCGACACCTGTTAAAGAAAGAATAGGAATAAATACAATTAAGATAATAAGTTGGCCAAAAACAGCTGAATTCATCATTTTTGATGAACTTTTAAATGTTATCTCGTTAATCGCCTCCTGCTTTTCAATAGCATTAAGTTTAAATAATTCACGCCTATTTGAAGTGATCTGAAAAGCAATATATTCGACTATTATTACAGAGCCATCAATTATGATCCCAAAATCAATTGCACCCAAACTCATTAAGTTGGCATCTACGTCAAAAAGATACATTAAAGACAAAGCAAAAAGTAATGTTAAAGGTATTACAGATGCCACAACTAAACCAGAACGTAAATTTCCAAGTATTAAAACCACTATAAAAATAACGATCAAACTTCCTAAAATCAGATTTTCCACAACGGTATGTGTAGTTTTTGCTATTAGTTCACTTCGCTCTAAAAAAGGATTGATATATACACCTTCAGGAAGTGATTTTGAAATGAATGCTACACGTTCTTTAACAGCTTCTATTACTTTTTTAGAATTACCATCTTTCAACATCATAACTTGTCCTAAAACTTTCTCTCCTTGTCCATTACCCGTAATAGCACCAAAACGTGTGGCACTCCCAAATCCAACTTCAGCAACATCTTTTATATATATAGGAAATCCGTTTACAGTTTTTACCGAGATATTTCTAATATCATCTAAATTCTTGACCAAACCCTCTCCTCTGATAAAATAGGCTTTATTTAGTTTTTCAATATAGCCACCACCTGCAATACTATTATTCTTTTCTATTGCGGTATAAACATCAATAGCTGAGATATTCATTGCATTCAATTTTTCGGTATTAATTGCAACTTCATACTGTTTTAAATAGCCACCCCATGTGTTAACCTCAACAACTCCCGGAATTCCTGAAAGCTGCCGTTTTACTATCCAATCCTGTATGGTTCTGAGCTCAGTAACAGAATATCTATCTTCGTATCCGGGTTCTGTATCCAAGATATATTGATAAATTTCTCCCAATCCTGTAGTTATTGGTCCCATTTGAGGTGTTCCAAAACCATCAGGTATTTTTTCTCTAGCTGATTTTATTTTTTCAGAAATTAACTGTCTTGGTAAATAAGTTCCCATCTTGTCTTCAAAAACAATGGTTACCACCGATAGCCCGAATTTTGAAACCGATCTTATTTCAACAACACCCGGCAAATTTGCCATTTCAATTTCAATAGGATACGTAATAAATTGTTCAATATCTTGAGTTGATAAGTTTTTTGAGGTTGTAATCACTTGTACCTGATTATTGGTAACATCAGGCACAGCACCTATAGATATTTGGGTTAAGGCATAAATTCCGAACCCTATGACAAAAGCCGTGAATAAAAAAACAATTAGCTTATTCTTCAGGCTAAATTTTATAATATTTGTTAACATAATTCATTAATTGTATTATTGGGTTAGACCCTAAATTTATAAAAGGGTTTAAGTAACCTACCTAACATATGTTTTAATATAAAAACACCTAAGAGATTAGATATTTTGATTTTAAATTGTCAATTGACAGTTTTAAATTAAAATGAATTATGCAAGTTTGGGTGGTTGAAAAATCTTTTGCTTTTCGAAGTTAGAAAATTTGTCTTGATAACAGAAGTTTGCGGATCTTTCTACCACAATTATTTTTTCAAAAGAAAAAGAAATTTTATGCATAACATAAGATACCTGAAGTTGAGAACCACAATCATGATTTATTGGAGGATGGGAGTGATCCTTCTCTTCTTCTTTACGTTGTTTTTTATGAGAATCTTTTAAATTACCATAATGCTTTGAAAAGAACACCATAAAATCATCTCCATATTTCTCTTGATGAAACTCAGCATGATCAATTAATTCGTTCAGTTTTAAAACATCACCAATATGAATATTAAAACTTTGAACAAGAACCAGACTTGAAATTAATATTGAAAACAAATTGCTAGTCATATATTTGCAAAAATACTTATTTAATTGAAAAAACAAATTTAATTGTATTTTATTATTCTTATATAACAATTTTTTATACTATTAACTTAATGCAAATTTCATATTATCATTATTCGGTGTACTTTTGCCATCTGAATAAAATTTTAAATTATGGATAATATCACACATTTACTTTTTAACTATTTAATTTCAGTAGGTGTTTCAGTTTCGACGGCAAAATTCCTTAATATGCTTGGCTTATTATTTATATTATTGATAATTATTTTGATCATTGATTTTATTATAAGAAAGGTTTTAGTAAATTTTTTTAATCAATATTCGGAAAAATCAAGAACTAATTTTGATAATTTTTTGGTAGCAAATAAGGTTCCACGAAATATTGCACATATAATCCCATTAATTATTGGATTAGAGTTTGTTTCAACGGTATTTGTAGATTTTCAATATATTGAAAATATTATAGAAAAAGGCTTACAGGTTTTTAGTATTATTTTAACTATTTGGATAATAAGAAGCATAATAAATACTTTTAAAGATTATTTTAAAACATTATCCCGATTAAAAGATAAACCCATTAATAGTTATATTCAAGTTATAATGATCTTAGTTTGGGTAATTGGCTTACTTTCTGCTTTTGCGATTATAACAGGAATTCCGTTTATAAAATTCATTACAACTATTGGAGCCGCTTCAGCTGTTCTATTATTAATTTTTAAAGATACCATCTTAGGGTTTGTTGCTAGCATACAGGTATCAATAAATGATATGGTCCATATTGGTGATTGGATCACTTTTGAGAAATATGGTGCTGACGGAGATGTGATCGAAATCAATTTGGCAACGGTTAAAGTGCAAAACTTTGATAAAACAATTACTACCATTCCAACTTATGCCTTAATATCTGACTCGTTTAAAAACTGGAGAGGTATGGAAAAATCAGGTGGTCGACGTATTAAAAGAGCTGTAATTATCAAACAGAAAAGCATCAAATATTTAACGGTTAATGAAGTTGATAAATTAAAAGGTATTGAAATAATATCAGCTTATTTGAATACCCGTCAAGCGGATATTGAAAATCACAATAAACAAAATAATATCAATAAAGAATTATTGGTCAATGGGAGGAATCTTACTAATATAGGGGTTTTTCGTAAATTTATTGAAACATATATAGAACAGCATTCAGCGATCAATAAGGAAATGATGATTATGACCCGTCAATTGGCTCCTACTTCACAAGGAATTCCAATTGAAATTTATGCTTTTAGCAGTGATAAGCGTTGGCAAAATTATGAATATATCATGGCCGATATATTTGATTACGTAATTGCATCTGTACCTTATTTTGATTTAGAAGTTTTCGAATTACCAGATAATACTATGATAATTAATTAAATTTCAGGCCTATTCTTACTCTGAGCTTTCGCTTATAATCTTCTTCTAACCATTTAATATAGTTTTTAGAGCTTTTTAAAATACAAAAAGAGTATTGCTTTATCCTAAATTCAATATCGTCATTAAGCTCTCTCGAAAGTATGTGGGCATCAAATACATCTTCGCTATTCTCAGCACATATTTTTGCGTGCTGTTCTATTGATTTTTCCAATACAGCCTTTGATTTAAGACCTGATTTAACAGCAATTTCATATTCTTCTTTTACATCAAAATCAAAATCATCAGAATTTGCAAACATTTCTTTAATGCTTTCCGGTATAACATACCTGAAATTTCGTTCTATTTCATCATCACTAATTAAATTTTCCAGGAAAAAAGTAGGGTTTCTAAAGATCAAATGCCAATCAATATCATCTGTCCACAGTCCAAATCTTGAAAGGTTATTGCCCAGATCAATAACTGAGAATGTTTCTTTTTTATCAAGGACCCTTGAACCTCTGCCTATCATTTGAAAGTATAAAGCCAATGATTTTGTTGCCCTATTAATTATTATAGTATCTATGGTAGGTTCGTCAAATCCTGTCGTCAATATACCTACCGATGTTAAAATAGCATCAGGTGTGTTTTTAAACCAATCTAATATTTGTTTCCGTTCTTCCTTTGAATTAGTATTGTCAATATATTTAATTTTGTATCCTGCCATTTTAAACATTTCATTTACATGACGTGATGTTTGAATTCCATTATTAAAGATCAATGTTTTTTTACCTTTTGAAGTATTTTCATATGCATTAACCAATTTGGTTTGCATAATATTTTTCGCGTATAATTCTTCAGATGATTTTACTGTATAATCTCCATTAGCACCAATTTTTAAAGAGCTAAGATTTACATTATAGCTATAAGTTGTTGCTTCAGCCAAAAATCCTTTTTCAATTAAGGATGAAATTTTTTCACCAACGATCAAATCATTATAAATTTCTCGCATAGGTAAACTGATATTTGAACTTAGAGGTGTTGCTGTAACTCCAAGAATAAAACATTTTTCGAAATGCTTAAATAACTTTCTAAAAGAGTTATAATGTGCTTCATCTACAATAACCAACCCAATATCATCAATATCTGCTTTTTCTTCTTTTATCCTATTATTTAAAGTTTCAACCATAGCAACAAAGCAGGTAAAATTACCTTCATTTGTTACTTCCTTGACGCTGCTATCAATGATTTTATTCTCTACTTCAAATTCGGTAAGCATATTTGAAGTTTGTTTACATAATTCAATTCTATGTGTAAGAATTAATACCTTATGCTTTGTCTTATCAATATATTTTCTTGCAATTTCTGAAAAAATTACGGTTTTTCCACCACCAGTTGGCAATTGATATAACAAATTATAGTTGGTTGGTGACTCATTAATTCGTTCAAATATTTTATCGATTGCACCATGTTGGTAGTCATATAATTTCTTACCTATTACCTTTTCTTCTTTATCAAATTTTGTTAGCACCATAAAACATTATAAATAAACCTTGCAAAAGTACTTAATTATATAAGTTTTTTAACAATACTTTTATTAATTTTTAAACAATTTAAAGTATTCAACTATTTTGTTGAAAACTAAAAGTTTATAAAATTGCAATTCTACTATCCAGACATAAAAAAAAGGTGATACAAATTATCACCTATAAATTAATTGAGGTAATTAAAATTTATTTAGATATTTTCAACCAACCAATCTCCTACTTCACTAGTTTTGTAGGTTTTATTTCCATTTGCCAAATCTTCGGTTACTACTCCCTTGGCCAATGATTTGTTTACAACATCTCTAATTATTTGAGCTTCTTCAATAAGACCAAATGCATCTTCAAACATCATTGCCGCTGATAAAACCGTTGCCAGAGGGTTTGCTATATCTTTTCCTGCAGCCTGTGGATAAGAACCGTGAATAGGTTCATACAGTGATGTTTTATCTCCAACTGATGCTGATGGCATTAAGCCCATTGATCCTGAAATTACAGATGCCTCATCAGTTAAAATGTCGCCAAACAGGTTTTCTGTGATCAATACATCATAACTGTTTGGCCATTGCACCAAACGCATTGCAACAGCATCTACAAATTCATAAGACACCTCAACTTCCGGAAAATCTTTTTCCATTGATTGAACAGTCTCTCTCCATAAACGCGAAGTTTCCATAACATTGGCTTTATCAACACAACACAGTTTTTTTGTACGTGTCATTGCCAGTTCAAATCCTTTTTTTGCCAAACGAGTTATTTCATCTTTTGTGTAAACACAATTATCAAAAGCTGTATTCCCATTATCTTTTCTACCTTTTTCTCCAAAATATATTCCTCCGGTCAATTCACGTAAAAAAACCAGATCGGTACCTTCAATACGCTCTCTTTTTAGAGGAGAATTATCAATTAAGGACGGAAAGGTATATGTTGGTCTTACATTGGCGAACAAGCCCAATTTTTGACGCATTTTTAATAAGCCTTGCTCAGGGCGAATTTTTGCAGTTGGGTCGTTATCAAAACGAGGATGGCCGATAGCACCAAATAAAACGGCATCAGCAGCCAGACATATTTCGTGTGTTTCATCCGGGTAAGGTTCGCCTACTGCATCAATTGCTGCTGCTCCGGTTAAGGCAGGTGTCCATTTAATTTCATGATTAAATTTTGTTGCAATCGCATCACAAACCTTTACTGCCTGATCAATTACTTCAGGACCAATTCCATCTCCTGCTAAAAGTGCTATATTTAATTTCATATTTTTTATTTATCAAATGAAAGATCAAATTTTCAATTTATTAATTCTATATTCTATTCAACATTTTTTGCGTTGCTACTATTGCCGACACTGTTTGATCAGAATCCAAACCTCGTGTTTTGAAAGTTTTTGAATTAATTTTCCATGTTATCAAAGTTTCACATAGAGCATCAGAATTTGATCCAGGGGGTATTCTTACTACATAATCGGTTAATTTTGGGAGTTCCATACCTTTGCTTTGATAAACTTTTTTTAACGCATTCATAAATGCATCAAACTGTCCATCACCCTGAGCATTTTCTTCAACGGTTTCTCCTTCAATCGTTACAGAAACGGTCGTTGATGGCCTTAATCCTTTTGAATGTGTTAATACATATGATTCAACAATAATTTTTTCCTCATAAACATTGCTGTGTAAAACATCTGAAATTATATATGGCAAATCTTCTTTAGTAACTACCTCTTTTTTATCTCCTAATTCAATTATTCTTTGTGTTACTTTGGCAATATCTTCATCGTTTAGCTGCAGACCTAATTCTTGTAAATTTTTTTGAATATTAGCTTTCCCTGATGTTTTTCCCAAGGCATATTGTCGTTTTCTTCCAAATCTTTCTGGTAATAAATCATTAAAGTAAAGGTTGTTTTTACTATCACCATCAGCGTGAATACCAGCCGTTTGTGTAAAAACATTATCACCCAAAACAGGTTTGTTTTCCGGAATTCTAAAACCCGAAAAGGTTTCCACCAATTTACTCACGGTAAATAAGGACTCTTCCTTTACTGAAATTTCAATTTCCGGTAAAAAGTCATTGATTACAGCTACTACACTTGCCATTGGGGCATTGCCTGCTCTTTCGCCCATACCATTAATGGTTAGATGCAATCCGTTGGCACCGGCTTTAATTGATTCCAATACATTGGCCACACTCAGATCATAGTCATTATGTGCATGAAAGTCAATGTGCATTTTTGGATATCTCAAACGAATATCGGATACATATTTATAAGTCTCACTAGGTGTTAAAACGCCTAAGGTGTCAGGTAACAAAATTCTTTTTACCTCTTGTGTAGAGAGAAAATCAAGGAACTGAAAAACATATTCCGGTGAATTTTTCATACCATTACTCCAATCTTCTAAGTAAACATTGGTTGAAATATCGTTTTTTTGTGCAATATCAATTACTTTTGAAATTGCTTTAAAATGTTCTTCAGGCGTTTTCTTTAATTGATGCTTTAAATGATTTAGTGAACCTTTTGTAAGCAGGTTTTGTACCTTTGCACCGGTTTTCACCATCCAGTCTATAGATAATCCATTGTCAACAAAGGAAAGAACTTCTATTTTTTGAATTAATCCTTTGCCAGAGGCCCATTCTGCAATCTTCTTTACTGCCTCAAATTCTCCTTCAGATACTCTGGTTGATGCAATTTCAATTCGATCAACTTTAAGTTCCTCTAATAAAAGCTGAGCAATAGTAAGTTTTTCAGATGCTGAAAAAGACACTCCATTGGTTTGTTCACCATCACGGAGCGTAGTATCCATTATTTCTATTTTCCTTTTTTCTAACATTTCAGAAAGATTATTAAAATGGCCGGGTTTTGGCAAATTCTTTGATTTCTTCTTTTATATTTTGCAAATAGTCTATATCATCAAATCCATTTAGCATATTTTCCTTTTTATAACTATTAATCTCAAAGTTTTCTGAATCCCCAGTTTCCAGAAGAGTTACTTTCTGCTCTGGCAGGGATATTTCAATTTCCGTTTTAGGATCAACTTCTAATGCTTTAAATATCTTTTGAGCAAATTCTTCGCTAACCTGCACCGGCAAAACGCCTATATTTAAACAGTTATTTTTAAATATATCTGCAAAGAAACTGGAAATTACACATCTAAATCCAAAATCATAAACTGCCCAGGCAGCATGCTCTCGAGACGAACCTGAACCAAAATTCCTTCCTCCAACTAATATATTTCCACTATATTTAGGATCATTTAAAACAAAATCTTCTTTGGGAGAGCCATCGCTATTGTATCGCCAATCTCTAAATAAATTATCTCCAAAACCCTTACGCTCTGTTGCCTTTAAAAAACGAGCAGGAATAATTTGATCCGTATCCACATTTTCAATAGATAAAGGATATGCAGTACTTTTTAATATTGTAAATTTATCGTAAGCCATTTAGTTACGTGTTTGTTGTTTCGTGTTAATTTTAAATTATAATTCATAAAAGATCCCTTGGGTCTGTAACCTTTCCGGTAACAGCTGCAGCTGCAGCTACAAGCGGGCTAGCCAAAAGAGTTCTGGAACCCGGTCCTTGACGCCCTTCAAAATTACGGTTAGAGGTACTTACCGCATATTTTCCTGCCGGAACCTTGTCATCATTCATAGCTAAACATGCTGAACACCCCGGTTGACGTAATTCAAAACCGGCTTTGGTAAGGATTTCTAAAATACCCTCTTCTTTTATTTGTCTTTCAACAATATGAGAACCAGGTACCAACCATGCGGTAACATTATCTGCTTTTTTCTTTCCTTTTACTATGGATGCAAATGCTCTAAAATCTTCTATTCTTCCATTGGTACAACTACCTAGAAAAACAAAATCTATCAATTTATCTTTCATTGCTTCTCCTTCATTAAAGCCCATATAATTTAAAGACTTCTCGTATGTTGCTTTTCCTTCTTTAACATTCTCTGATAGTGGAATATTACTACATATACTCATGCCCATTCCGGGATTCGTTCCATAAGTAATCATTGGTTCAATTTTTGAAGCCTGAAAATTATATTCCTTATCGAAAACTGCATCGTCATCAGTTTTTAAAGTCTGCCAATACACCATAGCTCTATCCCATTCTTCACCTTTAGGTGAAAATTGTTTTCCTTTGATATATTCATATGTCTTATGATCCGGGGCTATCATTCCTCCCCTTGCTCCCATTTCAATACTTAAATTACAAACTGTCATACGCCCATCCATACTCATATTTTCAAAAACATCACCTGCATATTCAACAAAGTAACCTGTTGCTCCAGAAGTTGTTAATTGTGAAATAATGTACAAAGCAACATCTTTTGGGGTAACAGCTTTTCCTAATATACCATTTACATTGATTCGCATTTTTTTTGGTTTCGGCTGCATTATACATTGGGTAGTTAAAACCATTTCAACTTCGGAAGTTCCTATACCAAAAGCAATGGCACCAAATGCTCCGTGCGTTGATGTATGCGAATCGCCACAAACAATGGTTGCACCGGGTAATGTTATACCATGCTCAGGGCCGACGACATGTACTATTCCATTGTTTTCATCTCCCAAACCCCAATGGCTTATTCCATATTCCTTCGAATTTTCTTCTAAAGTTTTTAATTGATTTGCCGACAATGGGTCTTGAACCGGTAAATGTTGATTTATCGTTGGTGTATTATGATCGGCAGTGGCAAAGGTTTTATCGGGGTGCAAAACACCAATTCCCCTGTTTTTTAAACCTAAAAAAGCTACCGGACTTGTTACTTCATGTATCAAATGACGATCAATAAAAAAAACGTCAGGTCCGTCTTCAATCTTACGTACAACATGCTCATCCCATACTTTATCAAAAATAGTTTTACTCATATTTGAATTTTATAATATTTTATTCATTATTTAAGAATTGCAAATTTATTTTAATAATGATAAATAGGTAATAATTATTTGATCTATTTTACAATGTCCAAATTAAATTATATTTAGTCTATGGATATGAGCACAGGCTAAAGCAAAATATTAATTGTCGTTAATTGCTGATTTGCAATATATGTGGCATAATATTTATATATTATCAATTATAGTGTGAATAATTTAATAATCCGTAATTAATCAAATAAATGAGACTGTTAATCGAGTAATCATTTCATTAAATATTACCGGTAATTACGATTTTTAACCAACACATTAAAACTATTTTATATTATATTTACCTACATTATTTTTAACCATATAAAATGAAAACTAAATTTACCAGCTTAATTTTAATCTTTTTTATCTCCAATCTATTATGTTCACAGTCGCAAGCACACGATGATAAATTAATCGAGACTGCCATGCGAATCCATAAATCAGTGATTACGATCGACACCCATGATGACATCAATGTTAAAAACTTTACAAGAGATAAAAATTATACACAAGACCTTGATACTCAAGTTAATTTACCGAAAATGAAAAAGGGAGGATTGGACGTTGCCTGGTTCATCGTTTATACCGGACAAGGAAAATTAGACAAGGAGGGATATGAAAAGGCCTATAAAAATGCTATGGAAAAGTTTGAAGCCATCCATCGGTTAACAGAAAAATATGCATCAGATCAGATTGAACTGGCCTTGACTTCTGATGATGTCAAACGTATTCATGCATCGGGTAAAAAAGTAGCAATGATAGGTGTTGAAAATGCCTATCCAATTGGAACAGATATAAGTAATGTAAAAAAGTTTTATGACCTGGGCGCACGTTATATGTCATTAGCCCACAACGGTCATAGTCAGTTCAGCGACTCAAATACAGGGGAAAAGGATGGGGTATGGCTTCATAATGGGTTGAGCGAATTGGGAAAAAAGGTTTTGATCGAAATGAATAAAATCGGTATTATGGTAGATGTTTCTCACCCTTCAAAAGAGGCGATCAAACAAATGATCCATTTGTCAAAAGCACCTGTAATTGCATCTCATTCGTCAGCAAGAGTTTTATGCGATCACAGCAGGAATCTTGATGATGAATTACTATCTATGATAAAGAAAAATGGCGGTGTAGTTCAAACAGTTGCCTTAAACAGCTACTTAAATACCGATAAATTCAATGCAAATGATAAAGCTAATAAAGAATTATATCACAGCATTGCTCAAGAAATGGATACCAAATTTTTAGAATGGGATGAAATAAGTAAACTGCCAGAAAAAGAACAAGATGAATATTTTATAATTATTCAAAAAATAAAAAATATAGCCAAAACTAGAAACCAAAAAATTAATGATAAATACCCTCCTGTCAATGTGAGTGATTTTATAAACCATATCGATTATATGGTAAAACTAATTGGAATTGATCATGTTGGAATAAGCTCTGATTTTGATGGTGGAGGTGGAATTGAATACTGGAGTGATGCCTCTGAGACCTTTAATGTTACTTTAGAATTAGTAAAAAGAGGTTATTCAGAAAATGAAATTGCCAAACTTTGGGGTTTAAATTTATTACGTGTTCTGGACGAGGTTCAAAGAGTAGCCAATAACCAATAACCAAAATTAATTGAAATTATTCATTCGGAGTAATCATAATATGTGCATTATATTTTCCTGGAAACATCAACCATGGGTGACTTGCCTCGTTAGGTTTTAATGATAATCCAGTAGATTTCTGGGTTGCGTATGGCATGTATACTACATATCTGTATTTAGCATTCTCAATATTATTTGTTTCGGTATTGAAAAAAGCATTTTCTCCATAATAAATATGTAATGTAGCCGGTGATGTAGGTAATTCCATCTTTCCTGATTTAGCTTCTTCCTCTCTAACTTTTTCTTTTTCACCTCTGGATTTACCTTCGGTAACTAATTCGCGTCCTCTCGACATCATCGGTTCTAAGCTTTTGTGATAACACACAATTTGAAATCCATCCTTAGAAGGATTATCTGCAATACATATAAAATTATTATTCCCCTCTCGTAAAACAATAAAATTATCGTTTTCATCATAACCATAAACCATAGCGCCCTCTCTGGCTTCAGTTGGTGCAGCTATTATTGCCGATGCAATTTGTTGATCCTTATCAAGTTTTTGATTTTTCGGAATATTACTTAAAGAATCTTCCTTAACTTCTACTTTCTCTTCAGAGATCATTGTGCTTTTTTTATTGGAAGGCATTCCACAGCTTAATAAGGTAATGAACAGAATAATATTTATAATTGCAAACTTCATAGTATTACTTTTAGATATTTAATTAATTGATTTTAAGCTAAGATACTCTTTATAATTTAATATTTGAACATGATGTAATTCGTTCTATATATAAAATTGAAAGGAAATATTATTATTTTATTTTCAAAATGCAATATTTTCAAAATTTTTACGTTTTTGTTTTTGGTTGTATATTATGACCATTAAATTGCTAATCTATCCTCAAAATTGAAAAAGGATAATTAATTTGAAAAGTCATAGCGAGAAAGACGCCTTGAGGGGGGCTGATAATCAAAACATAAAACATTTATATAAATGTTCAACTATTGAATTTTGCTATGGCTTTTTTTATTGGTACCAACCACAAAACAATATTCACTCCTTTTTAAACCAATCCAAAATCCTCTAAAGGTAAATTTTTAATTCTTTTCCCGGTTACGTTATAAATCGCATTTACTATAGCCGGAGCAATAACAGGAACTCCAGGTTCACCAATTCCCGTTGGTATATCTTTACTTTTCACTATTTCAACATGAATTTCCGGAGCTTTATCAATTCTTAACATTTTGTAATCATGATAATTACTTTGCTCAATTGCGCCTTCTTTTGTTGTGATTTTTCCATAATATGCAAGTGACATTCCAAATATTGCCGCACCCTCTAATTGTGCCTTAACCGTATTGGTATTGACAACAGTGCCACAATCAACCGCAGTATAAACCTTATGAACTCTTAATTTATCATTAATAACCGAAACTTCTACAATTGTTGCAACATAAGTGTAAAAGCTGTAATGTATCGCCAGACCCAGTCCATGATTTTTTGGTAATTCCCTACCCCATTCAGCATTTTTAGCAGCAATATTCAAGACATTCTTTAATTTTGAAGTATCCAATTTATATTCATTATCGGAAGGGTAAATACGATCACTGCCAATCATATCCAGTCTGAATTGCAAAGGGTCTTTATTTGCAGCCGCCGCAAGTTCATCAGCAAAAACATTTACAGAAAATCCGTGAATGATGTTATAAACCGATCTTAACCAACCTATCCTGACATGGGCAATTGCTTCACCATTTTCACAACGAATATTTTCAATTTCATAGGGTATATTGGTCATGCCCTGTTGAAATTCAAAGCCCGCACCATGTGTAACACCTGGCATAAAAGTTGACGTAATTGAAGGGTATGCCGTACGATGTAACCATGCTGTAACTTTACCTGATTGATTTATGGATCCCTTCATGTATTGTGCACTAACAGCGTGATAATAACTATGTTGTATATCATCTTCTCTTGTCCATATCACCTGAACCGGGGCATTTACTATTTTAGAAATCGCCACTGCCTCAACAACAAAATCGGGTTTGGATTTTCTACCAAATCCACCTCCTAAAAAGGTTACATTCACTGTCACTTTATCCAGTTCAATACCTAAAAAATCACTTATTTCTTTTCTTGTTGTTTGTGGTGCCTGCACTGGGGCCCATACTTCACATTTTTCATTTTGAAAAAAAGCTGTAGCATTAGGAACCTCCATAGGTGCATGGACTAAATGTGGTAACTGGTAAGTACTTTCTATAATTTTATCTGCTTTTTCAAAAGCCGTATCTACATTGCCATCGTTTTTAACTTGTTTTCCTTTTTTATGTACATTTTCCGTGATATGATCCATGTAATCATCACTTGAATAAAATTGATTTTCTCCTAATTCCCATTCAATTTCAAGGGCTTCTCTCCCTTTTAATGCAGACCATGTATTATTGGCTATCACTGCGATCCCTCCCAATGGTCCAAAGGGCTTTTCAACTCTTGGAATTTCTATTACATCAATGACACCTTCAATTTTTAGGGCATTTGTTTTATCAAAAGATTTTACGCTACCAAAGGTTACCGGACATCTTATTATAGAAGCAAATTTCATATCAGGCAATCTTATATCGAGTCCGTATTTGGCCTTTCCCGCAGTAAAATCATTTACATCAACACTTTTTAGATCTTTACCTATATATACAAAATCATCAGGCGATTTTAAACTTATATCCTTAGGTATTTCCAATTTTGAAGCATCTTCAACCAAATCTCCATAAAATAATTTATCATCATTTTTGTTGTTAACCACATAATGGTTTTTTGTTGAACAATCAGATTCTTCAATATTCCATTTACTGGCAGCTGCTGTCACCAGCATAGCCCTCGCCATGGCCCCCATTTGTCGCATTGGTTCATAAATGGTTCTGATACTACGAGAACCATCTGTGTTTTGGTTTCCATAAGCATCATCACCTGTGGCCTGTTTTACACTTACTCTGCCCCAATCAGCATCCATTTCATCGGCAATAACTGAGGTTAGAGATGTACGAACCCCCTGCCCCATTTCACTTCGAGAAGCTGTTAAAATCAGATCGCCATTACTTTTTAACTGAACAAAAAGATTTGGGTTAAAATCATGCAGATCTTCGGTTAATCTATTTATTTCGTTTTTTGTATCAGGTACATTACAAGCTAAGATCAGGCCTCCTGATACAAGGCTAATATTTCTGATAAAAGTTCTTCTGCTTAAAGTATTCGGATTTTTCATTAGATATTAAATAGGATCATTTTAGATTTTAGTAGTATTAATTAATCATCATTCTTCATTATTCAATTCAGCTGCCAAATGAATAGCTTTTTTAATTCTTACATAAGTTCCACAGCGACAAATATTACCGCTCATAGCGGAATTTATTTCTTCATCATTAGGATTTGGATTTTCATTTAATAAGGCTAAAGCGGATACCAGCTGACCGGGTTGGCAATAACCACATTGAGGCACATTCAATTCTTGCCATGCTTTTTGCAGATTCTCATTCTGATCAGCAACTCCTTCTATGGTTATTATCTCTTTTCCTTCTGCTACAGAAACAGGAGTAATACACGATCGTATAGGGTAACCATCTATTAATACATTACACGAACCACATAAACCTTTACCACAACCATATTTTGTACCAGTTAAACCAATAAAATCTCTTATTGCCCATAATATCGGCATTTCAGAAGAAACTTCAAGTTCATGTATTTTGCCATTTATCGATAATCTTACCATAAAAATAATATTAAAATTAGTAGTCTTTGTAAAGTTAACATTTTTAATTAAATTCGTTATTGCTATATTGAGCATGTTAACCAATATTATTAACCCCCAAATAATTTAAAATTATGAAAAAAATTAACCTAATTATTTTTACTGTTCTTTTTTCCACTTTTGGATTTGCACAAGATTTTCAAAATGAACTTGAATTGATGCAATCACTTTACGGTTTGGAGAAAAAAGAAATTATAGAGGAGTTCATTGAACTTAATGAAAACCAAAAAAACGATTTTTGGATTTTGTATAACGAGTACGAAATAAAAAGAAAAGAACTGGGAAAAAAGAAATTTAATATCTTATTAAAATATGTGGATGATTATGGTGAAATCAAACCTCAAGATGCTGAAATGTTGATGAAAGAGGCAATTCCTTTACGTAAAAAATCAGACCAACTTGTTGATAATTACTACAAAAAGATCAAAAATAAAACAGACCCTGTAGTTGCCCTGCAATTTTATCAAATTGAAAATTATCTTTCTGATCTGATCAGACTCGAATTACTGGAAGAAATTTATACAACAAAAAACCAATAACCTTAAACACGTAATTATGAAAAAATTAATATTATTTATTATTGCAATACTATCCATGAATTTTTCATTTGCACAAGATTATTCTATAGAGGAAATAGAAATATTTCAAAACCTGTTCGGTGCAGAAAAGAAAGCGATTATTGAACAAAACATTGACCTTAACGGAGTTGACTCCAATGCTTTTTGGGGTTTATATCAAGAATATGAAAATTTTAGAAAAGAACTGGGAAAGAAAAAACTAGACCTTTTACACAAATATTCTATGGAAACTGATATATCAAATGACCAAGTGGAAACCTTAATGAAGGATGCTATTACCTTGAGAAAATCAGAAGATGCTTTGATCGCAAAATATTATAAAAATTTAAAGAAAGCTACCAGTCCGATTGTTGCAGCTCAATTTTATCAGATTGAACATTATATTTCAGACGGAATGCGTTTCGCTATTTTAAATGATATGGACTTTGTTCAGGATAAAAAATAATAATCCAAGACTATTTTAATCTATGAAAAGATCAACATTAATTGGATTGGCGATATTTTTCGCTTCCTTTTTTTCCTATGCTCAAAAATTTGAATTAACCCCGCAATATGGATATCAAATAGGAGCGAAATACAGTTACTATGGTGGCTACATCAAACTTACCGGCTCTGATCAATACGGTTTCACTGTTGGAGCTCATGCAAGTGATGATGTTATAATAGAATTTATGTGGGCACAACAAAATGCTGCTGTTCGGGTGAAAGACGTAATACTTTATCCTCAAGAGACCGAAATTACCGATGTTACTGTAAATCATTACCAAATTGGTGCTATTCACACCTTTGGTTATAATGATGCTAAGCCCTTTTTTGGAATGTCGGCTGGATGGTCAACCTTTAATCCTGATGAAAGTATATTCAGTTCAAATACAAAATTCTCTCTGGGTATTAGTGGAGGTTTAAAATATCTCTTTTCTGATCATATAGGTATTCGTTTACAAACCCAGTTATTAATACCCATTGACTGGGGTGGAGTTTACGTAGGTAGCGGCGGAAGCGGTGTCACTGCAGGTGGTTCAATATTACAGCTTAACTTTAGTGGAGGCTTGATCTTCGCTTTTGGCGGATAAAAATCCTTACTCAAATAATAATATATATCTCTTTATTAAATTTAATTTTAAATCAATTATTAATGAAGATCAACTCTTAGAATACTTTAAACATCCTTGTTTCAAGCTATTAAAATTGTGTTATTTTGAATGAATCTAAATAAATTGAAATTTATTTGTATCTTCACACGTTCAAAAACTAAACCTCTTCAACACTTTTCACAACATCTGGGGAGAAGACATCTATATATATTACATTTTTTAAGCTTAAGGGAAGCCGAAAACTTTATAGAGTAGGCACTAATTTAACCTTATAAGTATGAATTATAAATTTTTTAAAAGAATTAAGAATGCCATTAAGTACTGGTACTTTCCCTTGTTATTAGGACTCTTATTTATTGGTATTGGAATATGGGTTTTTAAAACACCCTTAGAATCTTATTTAACATTGGCCAAACTTTTTAGCATTTCGTTCATCTTATATGGATTAGGGGAAATCATTTTCTCCATTTCAAATAAGGATGAACTTGAAAATTGGGGATGGATGCTAAGCTCGGGAATCTTTACGCTATTGGTGGGGATTTTATTAGTAATGAATCCTGCTATTTCTGTAATAACTTTACCATTTTATGTAGGTTTTGTCATTTTATTCAGATCTATAGGAGCCATTAGCTTCTCACTTGATCTAAAGAGTTATGGGGTACTGGATTGGGGCAATCTCATGGCTATTGGCATACTAGGCGTACTATTTGCCTTTATCCTGATTTGGAATCCTTTATTCGGAGGACTTTCTGTAGTTGTTTGGACAGCTCTGGCCTTCATAATTGCCGGTGTTTACAGCATTTATTTCTCATTTAAGTTAAAAAAATTACATGATATTCCTATGAAGATTTCATCAGAATTGATGAAAAAATATGATGAAATTTCGGCCCAAGTGCAAGAGGAATTAGCAAAAAAATCTTAATACTTATATGATGAAAAAAATAAATTTACTTATATTTTTAATAATAGCTCCATTATTGATGATGGCTCAAAAGAGCAAACCCAATATCCTCGTTATTTGGGGAGATGATATTGGCTGGTCCAACCCAAGTATTTACAATATGGGGATGATGGGTTACAAAACGCCTAATATTGATAAAATCGGAAAAGATGGCATTGTATTTACCGATTATTATGCGCAACAGAGTTGCACTGCTGGTCGATCTACATTTATCACTGGTCAATCTGCCTATCGAACAGGTTTAACCAAAGTGGGAATGCCAGGTGCAAAAGAAGGGCTTAGTGCACTAGATCCTACAATTGCTGAGTTGCTGAAAAATCATGGTTACGCTACAGGACAATTTGGAAAAAATCATTTAGGAGACTTGGACGAACATCTTCCTACCAATCACGGCTTTGATGAGTTTTTGGGTAACCTCTACCATTTGAATGCTGAGGACGAACCAGAACACCCTGATTATCCGAATGACCCGGCTTTCAAAGAGAATTTCGGGCCAAGAGGAGTCATGCATTCCTACGCTAATGGCGACGGTACCCAAAAAGTGGAAGATACCGGCCCGTTGAATATGAAAAGAATGGAAACCGTTGATCAAGAAACGAAGAATGCTGCCATCGGTTTCATGAAGCAGGCTGTGAAGGACAAAAAGCCTTTTTTCGTTTGGTACAACAGCACCAGAATGCATGTTTGGACACGCCTCAGTGAAAAATATAGAGACAAGACGGGATTGGGGATCTATGCTGATGGAATGATGGAGTTGGATGACATTGTAGGAGAATTGACTCAAACCCTAACTGATTTAGGCATTGAAGAAAATACAATTGTAATATTTTCAACCGATAATGGAGCTGAACTAGTGTTTTGGCCTGATGGTGGAATGACACCATTTCATGGTGAAAAAGCCACTACATGGGAAGGTGGTTTCCGTGCTCCTTGTTTAATCAAATGGCCGTCGAAAATTAAAGCTGGTCAAATCAGCAATGAAATCATTTCAGGGGAAGATTGGCTCCCGACTTTTCTGGCTGCCGCCGGAGAAGCTGATGTAAAAGAAAAACTGCTGAAAGGTCATAAGGCCAATGGAAAGAATTTCAATGTTCATTTGGATGGATATAACTTCTTGCCCTATCTCACCGGAGAAACTGAGGAAGGCCCGAGAAAAGAAATATTTTATTTTGATGATGATGGTGGGCTGAAAGCTTTGAGGTATAACAGATGGAAAATTCATTTTAAGATCCAGGAAAACCATGGATTTGATGTTTGGGTCATGCCTTACACCCAATTAAGGGTGCCGCAGGTAATGGATCTAAAAGGTGATCCATTTGAAAGAGCTTATTTTGAGTCTGAAGATTACAAGCGCTGGATGGCTGAACATCTATTTTTATTGGTTCCAGCGCAAGCAATTGTGGGTCAGTTCCTGATGACATTTAAAGATTATCCCCAACGGCAACCTATTGGAAGTTTTAGCTTGGATAGAGTTTTAGAGTCTATGAACAAGGCTGGAACAAATTAGTGGTTTGCTGACCTACTGCCAATAGAAAGGAGGGTGATTGCAATTTAAAAAAAAACCAAAAAAAAACCAAATAATAATGAAAAATCTGAAATTAAAAACATGCTTTTCAATCATGCTAATGCTGATGATGTCTTCAGCATTTGCTCAAAAGAAAAAACCCAATATCCTGGTGATCTGGGGAGATGATATTGGCCAATCCAATATTAGCGCTTATACTATGGGTATGATGGGTTATAGAACCCCAAATATTGACCGTATAGCAAAAGAAGGAATGATCTTCACCGATTATTATGGAGAACAATCTTGTACAGCAGGTCGCTCTTCATTTATGACAGGTCAGAGTGTGTATAGAACGGGGCTTTCTAAGGTTGGACTTCCCGGTGCAGATTTGGGAATGCAGATAGAAGATCCTAATATTCCTGCCCTATTAAAAGCAGAAGGATATGTTACAGGTCAATTTGGTAAAAATCATTTTGGAGATCAAGATTCACATTTGCCTACAAATCATGGTTTTGATGAATTTCTCGGAAATTTATACCACCTGAATGCCGAAGAAGAACCTGAGAATGAAGACTATCCAGACCCAAAATTATATCCAGATTTTAAAAAGAATTTTGGACCTCGGGGAGTTATCAAATCGACAGCAGATGGTAAAATTGAAGATACAGGCCCGTTAACAAAAAAACGTATGGAGACCATCGATGATGAAACCATTGCTGCTGCTAAAGCATTCATCAAAAAAGCCAATGCATCTGGTACCCCATTTTTTGTATGGTGGAATGGTACTAGAATGCACTTTCGTACACATGTTAAAGAAGAATTACGTGGTATTTCTGGTCAGGATGAATATGGTGACGGGATGATAGAACATGATATGCATGTGGGTGAATTATTAGACCTACTTGATGAGTTGGGTATCGCCAATAACACAATTGTACACTATTCAACTGATAATGGCCCACATATGAACACCTGGCCAGATGCTGCTTCTTCCCCATTCTTCGGTGAAAAAAACACAAACTGGGAAGGTGGATGGAGAGTTCCTTCCATGGTTCGCTGGCCAGGACATATAAAAGCTGGTTCTGTATCTAATGAGATCATGCATCATATGGATTGGATGCCAACTTTATTGGCTATAGCCGGAAAACCAAACATTAAAGAAGATTTAAAAAAAGGAGGTGTAAAAGCGATTGGCAGAACATACAAAGTACATCTTGACGGTTACAACTTTTTACCACATTTATTAGGTGAAGAAGCAAGTGGTCCGCGACATGAGATATTTTATTTTGCCGATACTGGCGAATTGACGGCATTGCGATATGATGACTGGAAAATGATATTTTTAGAGCAAAAAGAATACAACACACTAAGAGCATGGATAGAACCATGGACACCTTTGCGAGTACCATTGATTACGAATTTAAGACGTGATCCTTATGAGCGCGCTCATGTTACCTCGAACACTTATTTAGATTGGATGATGGATAGAATTTTCCTATTGGTTCCTGCGCAGAAATATGTGGGTAATTTTCTAGCAACTTTTAGAGAGTTTCCACCTAGACAAAAACCTGCAAGTTTCAGCATAGACCAGGTTATGGAGGCAATGCAAAACAGCGGAGGCTCCAAATAGCCAATCTTATTGGGATTAAAAAAAAGGTTCTTGAATTAATTAAGAGCCTTTTTTAATCATTTTAAATTTTATGGAGTTGGAAGATTTAAAAAAATCACAAACTTTTTTTATATAATAGATAATTTAATTATTAATACATGAAAAAACTATTCTTATTAATAGTACTTTATATGTTTGTTACAGTAGGATGTACTGAACAAAAATCAGATGTTGTCAAACCCAAACTTGTACTGCAAATTACTGTGGATCAGTTTCGTGGTGATTTACCAACAAGATTTTTAGATCGATTAGGAGAAGGAGGCCTTCGTTATCTTATAGAAAATGGTACTTATTATACAAATGCCCATTATCGTCATGCTAACACTGAAACAGCAGTAGGGCATGCCACCTTGTTTACAGGGGCAGACCCCTCAAGACATGGATTGGTTGGTAATAATTGGATTGATCCGTTAACAGGTAATTCGGTTTATAATACCGAAGATGATCGTTATCATTTGATAGGGAAAGATCCCAAACCTCATGAGGGCATCTCGCCACACAACTTACTTTCCACTACTATTGGTGATGAGTTGGTCATCTCTAATGCAGGCCAATCGCGTGTGTTTAGCGTATCAGTCAAAGATCGCGGAGCCATCATCCCAGGAGGGCATGCAGGAAAGGCATTTTGGTATTCAAAAAGTTCGGGGAAATTTGTCACAAGTACATATTATTACGATGAATACCCACAATGGGTTCAGGATTGGAATGATGCCAGCCCGGCCGATCAATACAAAGGAAAGACATGGGATTTACTTCAAGACCCTTCCTCCTACTTTGCAAAAGATTTAGATGATCGGCCTTATGAAGCCGATTTTCAACCTTTAGGCAGAACATTTCCCCACCAATATGGTAACAATAAATATCTTTATCTCATTCTGTCATTATCACCGGCTGGAGATGAGTTAACCCTTGATTTTGCAAAAACGCTTATTGAAAATGAAAATGTTGGCCATGGTGTTAATACTGACTTCCTGGCAATCAGTTTTTCATCCACCGATTATATTGGCCACTTATTTGGGCCATCGAGTCTTGAGACTGAGGACAATATATTACGTCTTGATCGGAATTTGGCAGAGCTATTTAAATTTATTGATGAAAAAGTTGGATTGGAAAACACCTTGATTGTACTCTCAGCCGATCATGGTGCACCGGAAGCTCCTGAATACATGACCGAACTAGGTATGGAAGCCGGAAGATTCGATTTTACATATTTTAAAGAGCAAGGTCCTTTAAATAAAGTATTAATGAAACGTTATGGTCGTGATGATTTGATTGCCACCCATAGTCACCCCTATCTCTATCTTAATATGTCAGCCATTGCTGAAGCCAAACTTGATATAGAAGAAGTGGAAAGTTTTATTGCAGACGAAGTGATGAAAATTCCAGGAATTGCTTATGCTCAAACCCGTAGTGATCTACTTGAAGGTCAGATTTCAAATGCACCTTTGCAAGTCCAAATAAGACGAAATTTTCACCCCTTTCGATCTGGAAATATTCATTTGATACAAGAACAATACTGGTTTTTACATTCTACAGATGAAGCTCAAAAGATGGGGCTCGAGGGCATTGCTGCCATTCACGGATCTCCATGGGTATATGACACCTATGTTCCTATATTTTTTGCTGGAAACGGGATTCCTGCACAAACAATTAATCGACGGGTTTCACCCACTGATATCGCCCCAACCATTGCAAAGTATTTGAATGTTAAGTTTCCATCTGGATCTATTGGAAATCCGTTGGAAGAGGTTTTGTTTAATAAAGATTAGTGACCGTTTTGTAACTCTAGAAATGAATACCTATAGTATTAACAATTAAATATCTGACAATTATGATAAATAAAACAACATTTAGAAATTTTTTGTTTTTAGTGCTTTTTACCTTTTTGTCAATTTCCACTGCAATAGCACAAGATGAAGACCCTAAAACAACTGAAGGATCAGGACCATCAGCAGAAGAACTGGCTAAAGCTAATAACCCGTTGGCAGATATGATTGCCTTTAATGTTCAGTATTATTACAGACCTAGTTTAAATGAAGTAGAGGGCGGAGCAGCTAATACTACTTGGTTTCGTTTTGCAATGCCAACAGGTCCAATTCTTTGGAGAGTATCAGTACCATTAGAAACAAGACATGTGAATAATTCATCCATAAATTATAGCGAATCTGGATTAGGAGATCTAGATATTTTTGCGGCCTATATAGCAGTAGCAAAACCAAAATTCACCTTTGGTATTGGTCCATCTGCAAGTTTTAACACCGCTTCAGATGACGCCTTAGGAACAGGTAAAAACACCTTAGGGGTAGCAGCAATTGTGTTTGCAATGCCATCACCACAATTTCAAATTGGGGGTTTGGTTATTTGGAGAACGGATGTTGGCGGAGACTCCAATCGAGCGGATGTGAATTTACTCGCCATTCAACCCTTTTATTTCTGGCAATTGGGCAAAGGGCTATATTTTAGAGGGGCACCAATCATTCCATTTGATCTTGAAAGCGGAAATTATCATGTACCATTGGGCTTGGGAATTGGAAAAGTGGTTAAAATAAATGGAACTGTCTTTAATTTTTTTGTAGAACCTCAGCCCAGTATTTTAGTTGAAGGTGTTGGTCAGCCAACTTTTCAGATATATGCAGGATTGAATATGCAATTTTAGAAAGTGAAGATGTGATCATGTTTTATGCTCAATCATAAACGGATGTTCAGTTGCTCTATAATTGGCAATTGGCGCGTGTAAATCCAACAGCGAATTCGGATTACGCTAACAATGCAATTCAACTAAAACTTAAAAAAGTGTGGTCTAAAAAAAAGAATAACAGTTCGAATAAAAATAATTAATCAATGCCGTTTATCTCTCAAATATCAGTGGTTACCTTTGCCTCTAAATCCATCATTACTGGGGTGGTATTGAATGCATCACCTAGAAAAAGAAGACGAATGGGGATCATAACTACTATGAAAAGCGTACTTTCTTCTTACAATACTCCATTGCTGAAAAACGCTCCCATTATAATTAAACTTGAAGAAAAGGAATACAAAACCACAACAAATGACAGGGCTATTTTTAATTTAGAATTCAATTATGCAATAGAAAACAAACCTAAAATAGTAATCTTATTTCAAGATAAAGAATTGGAAATCCAACAGGATTACCCTATTTTTTTTAAAAATTCAAAAAGCAACCTTGGAATAATATCCGATATAGATGATACAATTCTTGTTTCACATACTGCGAATATAATTAAACGAATTGGGGTCCTAAGTCTAGTTCCGCCGCAGAAAAGGAAAACCATTGAATTCACCCAGCAACTACTGTCTTTGGTACGTTTAAATGCCTCAAATGTATTTTACATTTCAAAAAGTGAAAGTAACTTATTTGATTTATTGTCAACATTTATTCGAACCCATCAACTTCCACAAGGAGCACTTTTTCTAACCCCGTATTTAAGTTTCAGAGAACTTATAAAAAGAAAAAAAGGGAAAGATTTTAAAATAAACAACATACAATTCATCCTCGAAAATTCTCCTGATAAAAAGTTTATCCTGTTCGGAGATGATACACAAAAGGATATGGAGGTCTATCGCATTATTGCGAATTTATTTCCCAATAATATTTCAAGAATTTATATCAGGCAAACAAAGAAAAAAAGAAATAGACGAAAACAAGTACTTTGGAGCAAACTAAAAGAATCATTTCACGATTCAATTTACTTTAACGAACATACAAATGTCGATGTTGAATTGAAGGCCTTAAAAAATCTTTTACAAACTTAAAACTATCTAAAATGAAACTATTATTTGTAGTGAACCCTATTTCTGGTGGAGTAGATAAAGAACCTTTTTTGAAAAAGGCAAAAGCCATTTGTTTAAAATATGGTATAGCCTTTGAAATTTTTAAAACCACTGGCAAAAATGATTTAAAAAATCTTAAAGAATTATTACCAAAAGTGAATCCTACCAAGGTAATTTCAGTTGGTGGAGACGGTACTACCCTATTTACCTCAATTGCTTTATTAAATACTAATTATCCTTTGGGAATTATCCCGTTAGGTTCAGCCAATGGAATGGCAACAGAGTTGTTTGTGAATCCGGATCCAATAGAAGCATTTAAAGATATCTTGCATTCAGAAGTTATCGAAGGGCTAGATATGGTTGTTGTGAATGACGAACATTATTCTATTCATATAGGTGATGTTGGAGTAAACGCCAGTATAGTAGAATCCTATGAAAAAGACAAAAATAGAGGAATGGCCACCTATGCCAAATACTTTTTAGAGGAGTTAAAACAATTGAAACCATTTAATTTTTCAATTACTGCCAACGGAGAAACCATTAAAAGTAATGGATTAATGGTCGGAATTTGTAACTCCAGAAAATACGGTACCGGAATTCCTTTGAATATAGATGGTAATCCGATGGATGGTAAATTTGAAATTGTGGTTATAGAAAAAATGAATTCAAATGTGCTATTGAAAGCGGGTTTGTCAAAATTTGACGAATCTTTTCATGACAGTCAAAATGGAATTTCAATTTCAACCACCAAAGCCAAAATCAATTTTGAGGAAACTAGAATGCTTCAGTTAGATGGTGAAGTTATTGGTGAGTTTTCAGAATTAAATATAGAGATAAACCCAGGGGCTGTTCGATTGATAACTCATAACGACAATTTGTTCCTTAAAAACAACTTTAAATAGTATTCTTTATATCAAAAGTTAGTCAAATTAAAAAGTAATCTCTTTATTTAAACAAAAAGAATTTGTTAAGATATTTAAAATGCCTCCATGATTCCAAAATATACGCCTTGATTTCCATCAACACCGGTAGCGAAATCCAATCGTAAATTTATTCTCTTTTCCAAAGAGATCATATATCTGGCTCCTAATCCAACACTAGGTAACCAGGTTCTTTCGAACGATTCTTCACCATTATCTTCGTTGCCCCAAACACTTCCGGTTCCTGCAAAGGCAACTGCTCCCCATCTGTTATAAATATTTCTTCTATATTCGGCCTGTAAGGCAACCATATTCCTCCCTCTGTATTTCCCCGTTGGATATCCTCTTAAATTATTACGAATACCATAGTTTTGATATCCATCAAAGGGAACATCACCAGTTGCAATTCCTCCAGCGAGCGAAAAACCCAGTACCCGCCCAACAGCAAGAGGTATAAAATAAGTTGCTGTAAAATCAGTATCCACATAGTCATTATCACTT
>PVMK01180112.1_pt1 | contig 68231 bp, 71 predicted proteins | sample 1853481 | NCBI WGS metagenome assembly PVMK01 (sample SAMN08533507, study PRJNA380276) | Marine sediment metagenome, whole genome shotgun sequencing project.
TATTGGGTGCCATGTCCGACAACACAAGATCAACATGTTGACCTTTCAGTTCCTGTTCCAACAGTGCCAAAGGTTCATCTTCGGTAAAGTCACCCTCGATAAAGGTCACATCTTCCAGCGGATCCATTGGCAGAATATCCAACGCGATGATTTGCCCGCTGCTGCCCAGCACCCGCTGCACCACCTGTGTCCAGCTGCCCGGTGCCGAGCCAAGATCAACGACCCGCATGCCCTTGCGCAATAGATGGTACTTTTCGTCCAGTTCCATCAGCTTGAACGCGGCGCGGGCACGCAGGCCCTGTTGTTGAGCCATCTTGACGTATTGATCATCAAAGTGTTCAGCCAGCCAACGGCGACTGCTTTTACTTTTTGCCATTTTTGTGGGTATTCCGGTTAAAATGATAGTTTGCCACATCGGGAACAATCGGATGCCATTAAACGCAGCTACAAAAGAAAAACCTGCGAGGACAGGCCCATCATCTTAAACCACTGGTAACCGTCGCAGACAAAGGGACTTAGCGAGACGGTTGTCGCCGAAATAGATCGCGCATTAAATGACCATGAACTTATCAAGGTCAAGCTGAGGGTGACCGTGAAGTACGCCAGGCATGGGCAAAGAGCATTGCCGGGTTGTGCAAGGCCGAACTGGTAATGACGATCGGGCAGATCGCCTGTTTTTACCGGAAACATCCCGGAAAAACCGGTAATTAACCCGGGCTACAGGTCATGGAGTTCAATCTTGAGGTACCGCAAAACCAGTTCTTCATTCGATCCATTGGTGAAAAGGGCATCTGCGTCCACGATGCTTTTTATAACAGCCCGTTCATCATATCCGGCCAACGAATTGTGCCGGAATGGGAATGTAAAATCCATCGAGGATATTAATGAAGAAAACCTGCAGGTGATTTTTGATTTGCAACCCGGAGGTAATATTGCTTGGAACCGGCGAGACCCAGATATTTCTACCGCCAGCCATCCAGGTACATTTCTTTCAGCGTAACTTTGGCTTTGAAGTCATGACCACGGATGCGGCCTGTCGGACCTTTAATGTATTGGTGGCTGAAGGGCGGCATGTGGTTGCAGCCCTGATGCCCCTTACTTCATAAAGGGCGTTTCCATCACACCTTCGCGACGGGAAATCTCCCGCAACCGTGCCAGTGCTGCGAGCTGTACCTGTCGTACCCTCTCGCGGGTGACACCGAGTAACTGGCCTACTTCTTCCAGTGTACGGCGCCCTTTACCGTGCAGACCAAAACGATGCTCCACTACAATACGTTGCTGCTTTGGCAGTAAATCCAGCCAGTGGCCCAGCAATTCACCCGCAGCCTGTTCCGCATATTCATTTTCCGGCGTGTGATTCTGGTCATCAGCAAGTGTATCTATAACCGATTTGTTGCCATTGAGTGAAACATTGTCGGTAGAAGCCGTTGGTTCATTGAATCCAAACAGCGTATGCACTGATTTGCTGGGCTTATCGAGTTTTTTGGCCACTTCCTCGATCGCCGGGCAACGGCCAAGCTCCTGTTCCAGTTCACGCTTGGTGCGCAAGTAGCATGTTAGTTCACGTATGACGTGAATCGGTAAGCGTACGGTGCGGCACTGATTCATGATGGAACGCTCTACCGATTGCCGGATCCACCAGGTCGCATAAGTGGAAAAACGGAAGCCTCTTTCCGGGTCAAATTTCTCAACTGCACGGATCAGGCCCAGGTTGCCTTCCTCAATCAGGTCCAGTAAAGGCAGGCCACGATTGATATAGGAGCGGGCTATTTTGACTACCAGGCGCAGGTTGCATTCGATCATGCGCTGACGGCTGGCCATGCAACCGCCGCCAGCGGCGCGCGCCAGTGTCTTCTCTTCGTCCGCGGTCAGTAGTTTGGCGCGGCCAATTTCGCTTAGATAGATTCGGGTGACATCGCCGTGGTGCTGTGGTTTATTACACTTGCCTTTGGCATTTTTAGATTGAACAAATTTGAGACCGGTCGTTGCTGACCCGTTCTTTAAAACTCCGCTAAGCCCGATCTTCTTGTTTTCTATTTTCATTCCCCCCCATCCTTGCGCATAAAATATGCGCTGAAGGCCAGGATCCATCCCGACAGTTACTTACCCTGACCCAAAAGCGACAGATCCGATTCGGTCAGGATGGACTAATAACGCTATCACAATTTGAAGCAAAAGTCACAAGGTGAGCCGTTGTACTCGTTCGATAATTCAATTACGAACCAGCGGAGAAAAAGTTGGTGGTTATTTTTTAGGGAGATAAGTTAACGGGTTGACAGGCTTGCCGTGAACGCGGATTTCAAAATGCAGGAGCTGCTCATTGCCGGCGTTTCTACCCATCTCAGCAATTTTCTGACCGGCTGAAACCTGGTCACCTTCCTTCACCAGGCGTACCTTGTTATGGGCATAGGCGCTGAGCATTTTTTCACTGTGTTTGATGATGATCAGCTCACCATAACCGATCAGACCATTTCCGCTGTACACCACCTGGCCGCCGGATGATGCCGTAATCGGCTGACCTTCCTTACCCACAATTTCAATTCCATTTCGTGCCGGATCACCCGCAAGATAAGTCCTGTGCAAGCGCCCCTTTGGTGGGCCACTTCCAGCTTTTGGGATCTGCGCTGAGAGCCACAGCCGGGGTACTGACAGTTGCGACTTTCGTCGTGCCACTGGCAGTTGGCTTCGGGCTTGATTTTGACGGCGCTGGTTTTACCTGGGCTGGGTTTAATCTGAGTTGATTTTGCCTGGGTTGTATTTTCCGGGCTACTCACCGATCTGGTTGTAACCTGCCCCGGTGTTTTGGCTGCGGAAATCTGCACACCGGATGAGCTTCCACTAGTACGGCTACCAGCCGGTGGTGCGGAAAGCCGTAACTTTTGACCGGGGTAAATGACATATGGACTGGAAATCCCATTCCATTTGGCCACGTTGCGTGGATCCTTAGCCGTAACCGAACGCTATTGCATAAAGGGTATCCCCAGCTCTGACGTAGTAAGTACCGTCGGCATTCAACTGGCGCTTTACCATTGTGTCAGATTGTTCTTCTATGGGTGCTGGCGGGTGGTAGCTACAGGCCGATAGTAAAACCAGGCAAACACTAAGCAGCCAACCCCCCAGCCAATCCCGTGTACTCGTAAAAACGGAACCCATCATTAAATTCAAGACCCGTTCAACTTCATGAGTACAACCACGATCACGGCAAGTGCAATCATTATCCAACCGATCAAATCGACATACTTGCGCATGCGTGTTGCCAGTTTCTCACCGCCAAGCCGAATCAATGCCGCAACAAGAAAGAACCGCCCGCCCCTGCCAACAACCGAACCGCCGATAAACGCCAGAAATGGCATGCCGACGACACCCGCGCTGATAGTGAATATTTTGTAAGGAATCGGGGTAAAACCGGCCAGCAGGATATACCAGAAGCCCCAGGTTTCAAAAGCGGCAACAGCATTTGTAAAGGTGCCGGCGTACCTGGACTCCATCAACCAGGGCTCTATCCATCCAAACGCCAGGCTGCCAATCAGGTAGCCCGCCATACCGCCAAGGACTGAAAACAAGGGTGCACAGTGCGGCATAACGCCAGCCACTCAATGGCCGGGCCAGGCACATGGGAATCAACATGACATCCGGCGGTATCGGAAAAACACTGGATTCAGCGAAACTCAGGCCCGATAAAAACGCAGGGGCCCTGCGGTGAGCCGATAAATCGATTACCCAATCATATAAACGAACAAACATATCAGGCCAAACCACTGAGCATGGGCACAAACACCACTGCACCGAGATCGGTTTCTTCAAAACCATCCTCGGTACGCCTCACAGTAATCAGCCGTTGGTAACCGTTGTTCTCAATTGGAATCACCAGCAAGCCGCCGATACCCAGCTGTTCCAGTAGTTCCTCTGGAACAGCCTGTGCTGCTGCGGTCACCATGATGCCGTCAAACGGTGCCTGGCTGGGCCAGCCAAGATGGCCATCAGCGTAACGCACATAAATATTATTCAAGCGCAGTTGATGGAAACGTCGACGTGCGAGTTTCAGCAGTTCCTCAATACGTTCAACCGTGAATACCTTTGGAACCAGGTGTGACAAAATCGCAGCCTGGTAACCGGAGCCTGTACCTACTTCAAGGACTTTCTGGGGATTGCCACCATCGAGCAAGGCTTCCGTCATGCGGGCAACTATCCAGGGTTGCGATATGGTCTGGCTTTGCCCGATCGGTAATGCGGTGTTTTCATAGGCACGACTGGACAGTGCCTCATCTATGAACTTGTGGCGGGGTACCTGGGTTATCGCCTTCAGTACCCGCTCATCCTTGATACCTTCATTGCGCAATGTTTGTACCAGGCGGTCTCGCGTACCCTGGGAGGTCATGCCTATGCCACGGTTTTCACTGCGAAGCTTACGTTTATGAATCATCAGGAGCTCCCACCCTGCCCCAGGGCAGTATTGATCGCAGTCACCCAGCCAGCGACCTGCTCCAGTGCCTGGTAGCGTGTCAGGTCAACATGGATGGGGTGTGACTGAAATGAACTTTCGCCTCACAGCATCAAAATCTGTACCCGGACCGGCATCCTGTTCCGCACCCGCCGGTCCAATCCAGTACATTTCACGTCCACGCGGGTCCCTCGTCTTGACCACTGGCTCAGCCCGATGACGATGGCCAAGGCGGGTAACTTCAAAACCCCTGATTTCCGACCAGGGACAATCAGGGTACATTGACATTAAGTATCGTATCCGCAGGCAAAGGGTCCCGTTGCAACTGTCTCACCAGGCGAATAGCCGCTTCACCTGCGGTATCGTAGTTATGTTCTTGTGCCTGTTCTCCAAACACCAGCGAAAGCGCCACGGCAGGAAAGCCCAGAAACCGCCCTTCCATTGCCGCTGCAACCGTACCTGAATAAATCACATCATCACCCAGGTTCGCGCCGGCATTGATACCGGAAACAACGATATCCGGATCCTCATCCAGCAATCCGGTTAAAGCGACATGCACACAATCAGTGGGTGTACCTGCAACCCGGTAAACCCCTTCCTCCAATTCTTTGATCCGGATAGGCGAATCCAGCGTCAATGAATTGCTTGCTCCACTACGGTTTTTGTCCGGAGCAACAATAGTCACACCACCCAAACCCCGCATGCTGTCCGCCAGGACACGTATACCGATGGCTTCAATGCCATCATCATTGCTAATCAGTATGTCCATTGCGGGTGTTTATTCTGATCCTTGTTGAAAACCACACCCTGCCATCCGCAGGTATGCCTATTGGAACCTGTTAAAACAGGCCAACATGATATTGTACGGGCTTAAAGCGGATTCCGAAACGCGGAAATGAGTAAAACGTGGATAAAAAACAAAAATAAAATTGTCAATGGATGAACAGTTGTTCCGGCAGGAGATGAATGGTGTCGTACCACTTAAAACCGAGCCAAAGGCAGACTCAAAGACACATCGAACACCTGCCCGCAAACGCAGTTTGGAATTTGGCGTAACAAGTTCTGCTGAGACATTCTTACCGCCAACAGACGATCAAATGCACTCGGATACAGATGATGGCTCATCGCACAGGAAACATGGTGTGCAAAAACGTATCATGCAGAAGCTGAAAAGGGGTCATTTCCCGGTAGGGGATCAACTGGATCTGCACCATATGACCACCCAGGCGGGTCACATGGCACTGCTTGAATTTATCGCCGATGCGCAACACAGCAAACTTGAATGCGTCAGGATTATTCACGGCAAAGGCTTGCGCTCAGAAAGCGGGCCCAGGTTAAGACTTATGACGCGCCAATTTATGCGCGATCACCCTCAGGTACAGGCATTTACCGCGTGCAAGCCAGCGGACGGTGGTTCCGGCGCCATGGATGTCTTGTTGAAGTCGACATGATTGAACTGCTCATATTTTTGCTGGCTACGGGCACCGTTGTTGCCTGGTGGCAACTTATGCAGGGCAGACAGAAAGCCCGCAAAGCCGCCGGACATGTGTGTAGCAATCATGGCTTGCAACTACTCGATGACACGGTTTCGCTAAGTTCAATCACCTGGAATCGTGTTGGTACAGGTTCGCATTTCCTCATTAATTACGGCTTTGAATTTGCAACCAACGGGGCCATACGAAGAAGTGGTGTAGCCACCATAGGCGCTCGCGGTGCGCTGACCGTTACGCTGGATCTGGAGGAAGGCCGTTTAATAGAAGGTTTTGGAAGATAGAAAGGAACCAACAGATGTCTTTTTGTTTGGATATTTTATCCGCAGATTACGCAGATTACGCAGATTTCAAGAGCAAGAGTGCGAAAAGTGTATTCTTTAGAATTTTCCTATCTCAATGACACGATTGAATTATCAGAATCAGACCAACCCAACAAATAATCTGTGTAATCTGCGTAATCTGCGGATCACCCTTTTTAAGACTCTGGATTCACTTAACAACTTTCAGATGTGAGCGCGGTGGCGGGATTATCCGAACCATCCACGGGCGGTGACGGCTTGTCATCCTGTCGCAAACATCATGCCCTGGCCATTCTCACGGGCATATATGGCAATGACGGCATCCATGGGGACACTGATCTGGTAGGGTTTGCCTGAAAATCGGGCCTTGAAAAAGATGGTGTCGTTATCCAGCAGCAAATGTTCAGTTGCACCGGCAGCAATATTCAAAACCACCTTGCCTTTCTGGATCACATACTCGGGCACATCCACGCCGTCAAGCTCGGCATCAACCAGAACATGTGGTGTCAACCCGTTATCAGTAATCCACTCATACAATGCACGCAGCAGGTAAGGCCTATTGGTGGTCATGCCTTCCGGCGAAGAACTCATCAATTCACCTCAAATTGCTGTATACAGGAATCAGGTCGTCGCATTCAGGACCATTTCACGCTCGGCACGTGTCAGGCTGGTTTTGAAAGATGGACGGGATATCAAGCGGCCAATATAAGCCTGGACCGATGCGCCCGGTTTGCCCAGGTCGATGCCATAGACCGGCAAACGCCAGAATAACGGCGCCAGTGTGCAATCAACCAGGCTTAACTCGTCGCTAAGCATGAAATCCGAATGCTTGAATAAATCATTGGCCGCAACAATGCTTTCTTTCAATTGCGCCCTTGGCTTATCTGCTTTGCGGACACTGGCGGCATTTTCAATTTCCTCCGCCAGCGGATACCAGTCACGTATGACACGGTGATGCACCAGTCGCAAACGGGCACGTGAAACCGGATCAACCGGCATCAACGGAGGGATGCGGATAACGCTCATCCAGGTAATCGTTAATCACACCGGCGTTGTGCAACAGCAGATCGCGGTCAACCAGTGTCGGTGTTTCGTTGTACGGGTTCAGTTCAGCCAGATCAGCGGCTGCGGACTCATTGTTGGTCACATCAATGATGTCGACATTTATGCCTTTCTCTGCCAGCACAAACCGTACACGGTGACAATGAATGCTGTGATCTGAAGAGTACAGCGCCATTGTAGAGCGCCCTTTAACTGCTGTTGCTGTCACAAAACTTCTCCTGTTGACATGAATATTATTGGGTAAATTTCTGCCCTTGATTTTAAATTAATGAACATCACGCCAGTATTCCACTTTTAACAGATAGGCAATGAAGGTAAACAACACCAGGAACAATATCACCCAGACGCCAACACCTTTACGCTTCAATTTGGCCGGTTCGCCAACGTATTCAAGAAAGGCTGCTATATCGCGAGCGGTTTCCTCAAACTCCTCCGGGGATTGCGTGCCAGGCGTGTTTAGCTCGAAGTGATCAATAACCTCGTGGGTAAATCCACTCTCGGTGGTTTCTGTCCGGTAAACCGGTGTCTGGATGCCCTGCAAACTCCACAAAACGTGTGGCATGGAAGCATTCGGTAATAAGGTGTTATTCCATCCACCATTCTCATCCTGGTAGAAACCACGAAGGTAGGAATACACCCAGTCAGCACCGCGTGAACGACCGATAAGGGACAGATCAGGCGGGGTTTTACCAAACCAGGATTCAGCTTGCTCAGGATCCATGGCAATACTCATGGTTTCAGCAAATTTCGCATTCGAATAAACCAGGTTTTGCATGACCATCTCTTCGCTTAAATCCAGGTCTTCAGCCAGGCGGTTATAACGTTGGTAACTAAGAGTATGACAACCGAGACAGTAATTTACGTACCACTTGGCGCCGCGCTGCAATGAAGCGGTATCTTCAATATTGGCACCGGAATGTTCAACGCCTGCACCACCGGAAGCTGATAGCGTAAAACTGGCTACTGGCAGCAACAAGGCTGCAAAAAACAGGTATGTGGCGAATTTTTTCATCAGTGCGTCACCCGATCCGGTTCCGGTTTGTTTTGCCGCGCGGACTTATGAAAAACAACAGGACAAAAAACATGAAATAAACCAGCGTCCAGACCCTCATTTCCCAGGTCTGTGCAGGTGTTCCTTCGGCCATACCCAGCAAGCCAAGCCGTATAAAAGCAATCGTAAACATGGCCAGAAGTACCTTGTACCACATACCCCTGTAACGGATGGATTTAACCGGCGAGCGGTCAAGCCAGGGCAGGAAAAACAGGATACCAACCGATGCCCCCATCATCACCACACCCATCAACTTATCCGGTACGGCCTTCAAAATCGCATAGAACGGCGTGAAATACCAAACCGGCTTGATATGCTCCGGTGTCACCAATGGATTGGCGGGTACAAAATTATCGTGCTCCAGGAACACACCGCCTGCTTCGGGCCACATGAACAAGATGAAGGAAAACAGGATCAGGAACATGCCGACGCCAAAAATATCCTTGACCGTGTAATACGGATGGAAGGGAATGCCGTCCAGCGGATTTCCGTCAGCGTCCTTGTTTTTCTTGATTTCAATGCCGTCGGGGTTATTTGAACCATTCTCACGCAAGGCTACCAGGTGCAACAGCACCAGTCCCATAATGGCCAGCGGTACAGCAATCACATGTAGTGCAAAAAACCTGTTCAGGGTTGCGTCGGATATGAAGAAATCGCCACGAATCCACTGCGTCAGGGGTTCACCAATTTTTGGAATCGCACCAAACAGGTTTATGATGACCTGTGCGCCCCAGTAAGACATCTGTCCCCATGGCAATATGTAACCCAGGAAGGCCTCAGCCATCAGTGCCACATAAATAAACATGCCGAAAACCCACAACAGCTCGCGTGGCGCCTTGTGGGATCCATATAGCAGGCTGCGGAACATATGCAGATAAATCAGGATGAAAAAGAACGAGGCACCGGTCGTGTGCATATAGCGAATCAACCAGCCCCAATCCACATCACGCATGATGTATTCAACCGATGCAAATGCCTCGGCAGCCGACGGTTTGTAGTGCATCGCCAACAGGATGCCGGAGAAAATCTGGATAACCAGCACCAACAGGGCTAACGAACCCATGTAGTACCAGAAGTTGAAGTTTTTGGGGGCCATATAGCCCGTCATGGTCGCATTCCAGAACTTGGTCACCGGCAGACGATCGTCCACCCAGTTCATCAATGCGCCTGCCTGTTTGGAAACACTGCTTGCAAATTTGGCCATTACACTGCTCCCTGCGGGCTAACGCCGATCATCACGGTGCGATCATCAAGAAAGCTATAAGGTGGGATACGTAAATTGGTCGGTGCAGGCACACCCTTGTACACACGTCCGGACAAATCAAACTTGGATTTGTGACACGGGCAGTAAAACCCGCCATTCCAGTTATCATCAAATGGCTGCGGACCAACCTGCGGAATCATTTGGGGAACACAGCCCAGGTGGGTACAGTGCATATTGACAATCAGAAATTCGGGCTTCAATGCACGCTGTTCGCCATGAATATAAGCCGGTTGATCGGCATTTGCTGATTCCGGATCAGCCAGCACCTCAACAACATTGGGCAGGTTGGCAATCATTTCCTGTGTACGACGTAAGACACCGATTGTCTGACCACGCCATTGCACCTTGAGTAATTGACCTTCTTTCAGTTTGCTTATGTTGACCTCAACCGGTGCGCCAGCGGAATGTGCCTTGGCGCTCGGCATCCAGGACTTGATAAATGGCACGGCTGCTATCCCCACACCAATACCGCCCACAACAGAAGTAGTCGCGATCAAAAACCGGCGCCGTCCCCTTGTTCACCTCATCAGATGACATTTAGTTCTCCAGCAGAAAAATGTCCCAAGCAAGGACCACTACTCATTATCAGGGAAATTAAATTTCTTAAGGTTAAAACAGGTATCGAACAACAGGTTTATTGTAACATTCCCAACAATCATCCTATGCCTCACCTGAACCAATCCCCTATATTACCGAAACGAACCATGCGAAACAAACGATTTGCCGATAGAATTGCACATATAAGTACCGGTTTTTGCATAAAACCGGTTTCGAGCTCGAATTGATGGAAAAATGACCGGCATGAATCAAGCAGGGAACCAGTCTCCAGACAGGAAAATGACAGCAGGATCATTGCTGGGCTTTTTTATACGCTCGATGATAGCAGGGCCTGGCGCTGGCCTTTATCATCTTGTATTTGTGGCCGAATGTCAGCGAGCGTTTCAGTCATCAGCCGGCGGTTTTGACCCAACTACCCGCAACGCCCGTATCCTATGCCGATGCCGTTGACCGCACAGCACCCTCAGTGGTCAGTATTTACACAACAGCAGTTGAGTTACAACAGGTCAGCCCCCGCTTACAGAAAATACTGGGCAGCTCTTATGTAGCGCGCAAGCGCCAGGATATGGGCTCAGGTGTACTGGTAAGCGAAGATGGTTATATCCTGACCAATAATCACGTGATCAATCGTGTTCAAAACATCAGAGTAGGGTTTGTGGGATGGCCGCTTTGCAGCGGCGCAGGTAGTTGGCAGCGACCCGGAAACGGACCTGGCAGTACTTAAAATTGACCTCAGCGGTCTGCCGGCGGCACCGTTGGCAGAAGATAGCACCGTGCGAGTAGGCGATGTGGTACTGGCCATCGGCAATGCCTTTGGACTGAGCCATACCGTGACCATGGGTATTATCAGCGCAACCGGCCGCAATGACCTGAGGTCTGTTCTTTACGAGGACTTCATCCAGACCGATGCTGCCATCAATGCCGGCAATAGCGGCGGTGCGTTGATTAACTACCTCGGCGAAGTCATTGGCATCAATACCCGTAATCTGAGTCAGGCACAGGGTGCGCAAAATATCGGTTTTGCCATTCCCATAGCGATGGCCAAGGACGTCATGCAACAAATCGTTGAAAACGGCAGCGTTAGAAGAGGTTCGCTTGGCGCTTTGTTCAGCGACGTGCCCCTGTCACTGCAAACCGATGGCAGTTCCGTGCGGCGTGGCATCCAGGTTCGTGATGTAACCCCCAACGGCCCGGCCTGGAGCGCCGGCATCAGAGCTGGTGACATTCTGCTAAGCATGGATGATGTTGCGGTAGACGATGCCCAGGGCTCTGTTGTTCATGATTGCCCAGCGTCAACCGGGCGGAAGAGTTGAATTCCAGGTGCAACGTGGTAATGAAGTTTTTGAAACCTATGCAACACTGATCCAGCAACCACCGCTGCGTTAATCAATCACCCGGTGTGTATCGAGAGGTTACCTATGATGTATCAAGTTAAATATTGGCTACTCGCGTGTCTGATTTTACTTTCCGGCTCTCTGTTTGCGCTTGAAGAAGAGGTCAGCAGCATTGAAGAGAAGGTCAAGGACCTGGTGCACATGGACGGTTTTTTTGACCTCTATTGGGATCAGAAAAAGGGGCAATTGTTGCTACGTATCGATAACACGGACGATGAGTTCATCTATCAATCTTCATTGGCTCGCGGTGTAGGTTCCAACGACCTGGGGCTTGATCGTGGTCAGCTGGGTATGACCCGGCTGGTTGAGTTCTATCGCTCCGGGCCAAAGGTCTTAATGATCGAGAACAATCTCGCTTATCGGGCCAACTCCGACCAGGCTGCCGAACGGGCTGCGGTTGATAGCTCATTCGCACGCTCGGTGGTGTGGGGATTTGAACTGGTTGCGGAAACAGGCGGCGAGGTTCTGGTTGATGCCACAGATTTTTTCCTGCGCGACTCACATGGCGTGTCGACATTACTTAGCCGGGCACAACAAGGTACCTACAAGATCGAACCCAGCCGCTCCGCTATTTTCCTGCCACGCACGAAGGCGTTTCCGGACAACACGGAAGTAGAGGCAATCGTAAGTTACACCGGTGAACGGAAGTTCGATGACAAAGGTGCTGTTATCAGTGACATTTTGTCCACGGTTGTTCCTGACCCGACCTCGGTTACCGTTCACTTGCACCACTCCTTTATTCGACTGCCGGATGACAACTATGACCCGCTACCCTACGACCCCAGGGCCGGCATCATCCCGTCGCCCCCAAGTGATGGTTTTGCTGATTACGCAGTACCGATTGGAGATCCTGTCAGGGTGCTTTACGGCAGACGCCATCGATTGGAGAAATTGGATCCGCAGGCGAATGTAAGCGAGGCGGTCGAGCCCATTATTTATTATCTTGATCCCGGCGTGCCGGAGCCGGTTCGCTCCGCCTTGCTGGATGGTGCCGGTTGGTGGAACCAGGCCTTTGAAACAGCCGGATATAAAAATGCTTTTCAGGTCAAAATGCTTCCAGAAGGAGTCGATCCGATGGATGTACGCTACAACGTCATCCAGTGGGTACACAGATCCACCCGCGGATGGTCCTACGGCTCATCGGTGATGGATCCGCGTACCGGTGAGATACTAAAGGGTCATGTCTCGCTCGGTTCATTGCGGGTTCGGCAGGATTATTTAATAGCCGAGGGTTTATTGGCACCCTATCAACAAGACCAGGTACCAGACACCATGCTGGAAATGTCACTGGCTCGCATCCGCCAGTTATCTGCCCATGAAGTGGGGCACACGCTGGGTATGGAACACAATTTTGCCGCCAGCGCGAATGGCCGTTCCTCTGTTATGGACTACCCCTTTCCGCTTATAAAGTTCGGCCCGAATGGTGCCCTTGACCTTTCAGATGCCTACGATGTGGGTATCGGCGACTGGGATAAACGGACGATTCAATATGCCTACCAGGATTTCCCGAAAGATACAGATGATGCTGCTCAGAGGCGCAAAATTCTTGAGGAAACCATGGCTTCCGGCTTGTTGTATGTCGCGGATAATGACTCCCGAGACCCCGGCACCTCACACCCCCAGGGTAACCTCTGGGACAATGGTGCGGATGCGATTATTGAACTGGAGCACCTGTTACGCGTACGTGCCTATGCTCTAAATAATTTTTCAGAGCACAACATCCGGCCAGGCCGCCCGCTGGCCACCATCGAGGAAGTACTTGTGCCGATCTACCTGCTGCACCGGTTCCAGATTCAGGCTGTAGCAAAGTTAATCGGGGGACAGTATTTTAGCTACAACATGCGTGGTGATGGCCGCGCGACGCCGGTTAACGTCGCTGTTGAAAAACAGATGGCCGCCATCAGTGCACTCACCAATGCACTGAACCCGGAAGTATTGATGCTGCCGCAGCCCCTGGTAAATCTGATCCCGCCACGCCCGCCGGGTCACAAGCTGGGCAGGGAATCGTTCGCCCGCAGCACCGGTGTCAGCTTCGATCCCTTGTCACCCGCAGCAAGCCTGGTCAGCCTGACGCTGGAGACTATGCTGAATCAACAACGTGCCGCGCGTATGAATGCCTTCCATGCCGCTGACCCGTCACAACCGGACTTCAAACAAATACTGGACGCATTGAATAATGTAAGTTGGTATGAAAAACGGCAAACCAACATGACAGCTGCAATCCAACGAATTAAAAATGAGCAAATCCTGCATGCACAAATGGCACTGGTGGCCAATACTGATGCAACATCGCAGGTACGTGCCCAGGCACTTGTTTCAATTCAGAACCTGGATAAATGGCTGACAAAACAGAGCAAAAAGCGTGCGGGTGATGATTGGGTTGCGCATTATGCGAAAGCAAGGCTGGAAATCAAGCTTTGGCTTGAAGACCCGTCCCGACTGGCACCTGAAAGTAAGAAGCCTTCACCACCGGGTTCACCGATAGGGAGTTAGCAATTGTGTCAGGCCTCAATCTGGCCAACCATCATAGCGGCGGCAACAGCGATCGGAGCGCAGGCTGATGCGGAAAAGGGAACATAAGCTTCATTTAAGCGCTCAGACGCCGTTTCCTGCTTTTAATCCTTCTTGCCGCGCAGCTTGTAGGTTTCTTTGACCCTGGGCTCGAAGTCTTTTGGTGCTTTAATCTTCAGTTCTGTGCTGTCGCTGTTTTCGCCCACGCTGACCCGGATAGTGTAGTCGCCCGGAATTGCGTACAGGCTGTGGCCGAGACGGATTGATTCGGCGTATGGTGTGTCGGCCAGGCTGAAAGCTTTTTCTTCTTCGGTATCAGTATCGGCATCTGCATCGTCTTTACTTTCTTTTGCCTTCTCCTGAGCTGAAGTTTCAGCGGCCAGGGCCAGTTCCTCATCAACCAGCAAATCCCATTCTAAGCTGTTCATACCGTGTACCGCGTCGCCACTTAAACGACGCACTACAGAATCATTACTGTCAATGATCTCGATACTGGCCGCACCGGCATTATTGCTCCAGTACTTAACCGTCGATTTCGGTGCTTCATCGGGTCGGAAAAACCAGCGGGAGCGCTCACCGCGCCAACCGCGGGAGGCTTTGACCTCATCGACATAAAACACCTTGAGCACTGTATCACTGCCCGCTTCCACCAGGTCCTGTAGCGGCAGCACGTCCACGATCCAGATACTGCGGCCATGGGTACCGGCCACCAGTTCCCGCTCACGCGGATGCACCACCAGGTCATGCACCGGCACATTGGGCAGGCCACCTTGCAAGGCACTCCATGAATCACCCCTGTCGGTGGACACATATACACCGCGGTCGGTGCCGACATACAGGATATCCTCCATCAGCGGGTCTTCCCGAATGACGTTGACTGCCTCGTCCGGCAGCCCCTTGCTGATATCTTTAAAGTGTTTACCCAGATCATCGGTGCGATAAACGTAAGCACGGATGTCATCGTCACGATAGCCGTTGAGCGTGACATAGGCGCGATTTCGTTCGTGAGCGGAAGCCTCAACCCGGCTGACCCAGCGGTCTTTTGGCAATTTTCCGGCCACGTCCTGCCAGCGGGTGCCTCCGCTCTCGGTGACCCACAACTGTCCATCATCGCTGCCAGCCCAGATCAGGCCGAATTGCAGGCTTGATTCAGATACCGTAGTCAGTGTGCCATAGGGTACGTCACCACGGTTTTTTGAACGGCTCAGGTCATTGCTGATGGCAGTCCATGTCTCACCCTGATCCATCGATCGGTACAGGCGATTGGCACCGAAATACACCACATCGGCGTTGTGCGATGAGAGGATAACCGGTGTATTCCAGTTGTAGCGCAGGGCCGGATCACCAAATGCATTGCGTGGTCGCACCTCGTCACGGCCACCATCGGCACTTAGCCGGGCGTAATAACCAAATTGCGAGCCCGAATAGGTGGTTTTGTTGTCACGAGGATCCACTGCCACGTACATGCCATCACCACCATTGATACGTTTGCAATTGGCCCCGGTCTCCCATCGATTGGTTGAAGAGCAGCGGATGGTGCCATTGTCCTGCAGACCGCCATAGACGTTGTAGGGCTCGGCCATATCGACATTCACGGTGTAGAACTGCCCCAGGGGCTGGGCATCAAGCTTGACCCAGGTCTGACCGCCGTCATAACTCACGTCAGCGCCACCGTCATTGCCGATCAGCAGATGCTCGGGGTGCTGCGGATTTATCCACATCGATTGATAGTCACCGTGCACATCGCGACCCTGAACCGAGGACCAGGTTTTGCCGCCATCATCTGATTTGACCACCGGCACGCCGAGCACATAAACCTGATCCACATCCTGGGGCGAGACCCGGATCTCACCGAAATAATAGCCATAGGAATATACAACCTGGTCCAGTGGCCCATCATGGGTAAGATACCAACTGGCGCCGGCATCGTCAGAGCGCCACACCTGCAAACCGACAATATCGGTATTGAACAGGTTGGCATTGGCATCATCGAGTTGATCGATGATGTCCTGAATACTGACCTGATCGGACTTGACCCATTCGATCAACTTGTCTGCATCGATGCTGACATCAAAATCGGAGCCGCGAATGAAACGCTCGATCTCGTTCTTGTCCTGCGCCAGGAACTCCTCTTTACTCATGCTACGCAAGCGTTTGGCATTGATCGGGCGATCACCCATGTTCCACTGGTCTTCGGGCAATTGCTGCTGATTGTCGATACTGGCGTACAGGGTCTCCGGACTGTCTGCGCTGACTGCCAGGCCAATACGTCCAACAAAATCGCCACGTGGCAAACCACCTTCAAGATGCGACCAGGTATCACCACCATCACTGGACTTGTAGATGGCCGAACCGCTTCCACCCTCGGTGAAATCCCAGGGCCTACGCTTACGATCCCAGGACGAGGCATACAAAGTATTAGAATTATCGGGCTTGAACACCAGGTCAATCACGCCGACCCAGTCGCCTCCCTTGAGAATCTGTTGCCAGCTTTTGCCGCCATCGGTACTGCGAAAGATGCCGCGTTGACCACCGGGTGAATATAATTTGCCAAGCGCCGCCACATAGATACGATCAGAATCATTCGGATCAATCAGAATACGGCCAATGCGATCGGTGTCGCCCAGGCCCATGTAGCGCCAACTCTCACCGCCGTCATCGGAGCGATAAATGCCCATGCCGCCGTAAGAAGAACGGGACGAATTGTTCTCGCCGGTTCCAACCCAAATGGTCTCAGAATTATTCGGATCCACCGCGATATCACCCATGACCATTGTTGGTTGATGATCAAATAACGGCTCGAAAGTATGTCCGTTATTGGTGGTTTTCCACAAACCACCCGAGGCATAGGCGGCGTAAAAAGTATAGGGCTGGCCAGGAACTACTTCCATATCCACCAGGCGTCCACCCTGCACCACCGGACCGACACTGCGCCACTTCAAACCAGCAAAGGGGGAGGCAGCAACCAAAGCCTGGTGTTCCTGCCAGGCGGCTTGTTTGTCAGCATAATCAGCGGCCTTGTCGGGCCGTGGCCGGGCCTGTACCGTCACCGCCATTAACAGGGTTGAGAATAGAACAAACACCAAAACTGATTTACTGCTCTTCATTTTTTTAGTGGCCTTTAGTTCTGCACGACAATTTTGGGCATCTGCATCACCATGCTACGCGGCATCACAGACAATACACCCGCGGTGCGCAGGGCCAGGTTACGGTAACTCTGGGCCAGGTGAGAATCCGCATTCTGCATCATGGTGGGTTGACCCGCATCCAGTGATTCACGGATTTCCATCGCCAAAGGCAGGCGGCCCAATAAGGGAATCTCAAAGTCTTTTGCCATCTGCTCCCCGCCACCATGGCCAAAAATGGCCTCTTCGTGACCGCAAGCGGTGCAAACATGCGTACTCATGTTTTCAACCACACCCAATATCGGCACGTCGACCTTACGGAACATGTGGACTGCGCGGCGCGCATCCAGCAGGGCGATATCCTGGGGAGTGGTCACAATAACGGCGCCCGCAACCGGAATCTTCTGTGCCAGCGTCAACTGGATATCACCGGTTCCCGGCGGCAAGTCGATGATCAGGTAATCAAGTGGTCCCCATAGGGTATCACCCAGCAACTGTTGCAGGGCAGAGGTGACCATCGGTCCGCGCCAGATCATGGCGGTCTCTTCTTCAACCAGGAAACCGATCGACATCACTTTCAGGCCATGGGCCTCTTTTGGAATGATGTGCTCTCCATCGGTAGACGGTTGCCCTTTCACACCAAGCATGGACGGTATGCTGGGACCGTAAATATCCGCATCCAGCAAGCCTACGCGAGCCCCTTCACGTTGCAATGCCAGCGCCAGGTTGACCGCGGTAGTGGATTTGCCCACACCACCCTTGCCAGAGCCTACGGCAATAATGTTGGTGATTGATTCCAGTGGTTTAAGATTTTCCTGCACCTTGTGAGGCACCACCTTGCAATTAATATTGACACCCGCGTTACTGATAGCCGGGTCACTTTCAAGACGTGTCTTGATAGCAGCAGCAAGTTCCGCCCCATCATCGGCAAGATGATAACCAAGCCGGATATCAACGCTGACACTGTCTTCATGTATACCAACCTCGCGAATAGTGCCTGCAGAGACCAGGTCACGGCCGGAATTTTCATCATTAATTTCGGCCAATATGGCCATTACGGATTCTTTATTCATGGATTAATCGCTCTATTTAGTTGGTTGCCGCTTCATCAAGCGTGACATTGTACCCGTTAAGGTTGGGATTGTTTAAGCATACCCAAGTCAAATTGTAAAAATCGTCACGGCAAGGCCCGCTAAATAATTTGCTTAGCTGAAGCTACAGCTTGGAAGGCCGGCGTGCCATAATTGCGCATTCGAATTATTGGCCGGAAAATGGCTACATTAGCAAAAACTATGAGTAAACAGAAAAGAAGGATCCTGGTCACCAGCGCCCTGCCCTACGCCAACGGCGCGATCCACCTGGGACATATGCTGGAATATATCCAGACTGACATCTGGGCGCGTTTCCAGCGGACCCAGGGACATGAATGTTATTTTGCCTGGGCAGACGATGCACATGGCACCCCCATCATGTTGCGGGCGCAGGCCGAAGGCATCACACCGGAAGAACTGATTGACCGGATGAATGCTGAACACCAGCAGGACTTCAGCGACTTCGGGCTGAGCTTTGATAATTATGCGACCACCCACGGCGATGCCAACCGTCAGTGCGTGGAAACAATTTACAATCGCCTTGAAGAGGCCGGATACATTGTAAAACGTACGATTTCCCAGTTTTATGACGAACAAAAGGGCATGTTTTTGCCCGACCGATTCATCAGGGGTACCTGTCCCAAATGCAAAACCGAAGACCAATACGGTGACAGTTGCGAATCCTGCGGTAGTACCTATAGCCCGACCGACCTGATCGACCCGCGCTCAGCGGTAAGCGGCACTGCGCCGGTGATGCGTGATTCAGAGCATTATTTTGTGCGACTTTCTGAATTTGAAAATCGTCTGCAAAACTGGATGGGCACTGCGGGTATGCAACCGGAAGTGGTCAACAAGATGCAGGAGTGGTTCGAGGACGGCCTGCGCGACTGGGACATATCCCGCGATGAACCCTATTTCGGTTTTAAAATTCCCGGCACCGATGACAAGTATTTTTATGTCTGGGTTGATGCGCCGATTGGTTACATGGCCAGCTTCAAAGAACTGTGCGAACGCCAAAACCTGGATTTTGATGACTGGTGGAAGATCGATACCGAAACAGAGCTGTATAATTTCGTCGGTAAGGACATCATATACTTCCATACCCTTTTCTGGCCGGCCATGCTGATGGGATCTGGCTACCGCTCACCCACGGCAGTATTCGCGCACGGCTTCCTGACGGTCGATGGCGCAAAAATGTCCAAGTCGCGGGGTACTTTTATCCAGGCCCGGACTTATCTCGATCACCTGAACCCGGATTATCTGCGTTATTACTTCTGTGCCCGGTTGGGCGCCGGCCTGGGAGATATCGACCTGAATCTCGAGGATTTCATATCGCGGGTGAATTCCGACATGGTCGGAAAAGTCGTCAATATTGCCAGTCGTTGTGCCGGCTTTATCCAGCGTGGTGCAAATGGCCAGCTGGCGGCTGAATTACCCGATCCGGCCTTGTATCAGCACTTTATTGATCAACGTGAAGTGATCGCGGACGATTTTGAAAAACGAAATTACCAGTCTGCAATCCGCCGCATCATGGCCCTGGCGGATGAGGGCAACCGCTATATAGACGAGCACAAACCCTGGCAACTGAACAAACAGGAAGACCAGCAGGCCAATGTCCAGGCCATCTGTACCCAGGGCATCAACCTGTTCCGCGTATTGATGACCTACCTGGCGCCAGTGGTGCCGTTCACAGCGGGAACAGCTGCGGAGTTCCTCGATGTGTCGCTGGATTTGTGGTCCGACCTGGATCAGCCCATGCTGGATGTGCCCATCAATACCTTCCTGCCATTGATGACACGCGTTGACCCGCTTAAGATTGAAGCAATGATTGAAGACTCTAAAGAAAACTTGCAGTCTGCGGATGAACCTGCCGCGCCGGCGCTTGACCTGGCTGATGAAATCACCATCGAGGACTTTTTAAAGGTTGACCTGCGCATTGCAAAAATCATCAACGCGGAGGCCGTACCCGAAGCGGACAAACTGTTGCAACTTACACTGGATATCGGTGGTGAAATCCGCAGTGTATTTGCCGGTATCAAATCCGCCTACGAACCGGCAGACCTGATCGGTCGTCACACGGTAATGGTAGCGAATTTAAAACCTCGCAAGATGCGTTTCGGTGTTTCCGAAGGCATGGTGCTGGCAGCCGGGCCCGGTGGCAGCGACCTGTTCGTACTCAGCCCGGATGAAGGCGCAGTACCGGGTATGCGGGTGACCTGAGGTCGCCTGCGACGGTGATAGGTTCCTATGGGTGAACATTTACTGATCCTTGTAAGCACGGTTCTGGCAAACAATTTTGTGCTGGTTCGTTTCCTCGGTCTGTGCCCGTTCATGGGGGTTTCGAACAAGCTGGAAGGCGCCATGGGAATGGCGGTGGCAACGGCTTTCGTGCTCACCCTGTCATCGGTTTCAAGTTACCTGCTGCACCAGTACCTGCTGGTACCACTGCAACTGGAATATCTCTCCACTCTGAGTTTCATCCTGGTTATCGCGGTGACCGTGCAACTGACCGAAATGTTCATGCGTAAAAGCAGTCCCGTGCTTTACCGCGTTCTCGGAATTTTCCTGCCACTGATTACCAGCAACTGTGCCGTGCTGGGTGTGGCATTGCTGAATGTCCAGGAACAACACAACCTGCTGCAATCGGCTTTATATGGATTCGGCGCAGCTGCAGGTTTTGGCATCGTGCTGGTATTATTTGCCGCCATGCGGGAACGCATCGCCACGGCAGATGTGCCTTTGCCATTTAAAGGTGCACCCATTGGTTTGATTACTGCCGGAATGATGGCCCTGGCATTTATGGGCTTCAACGGGCTGGCCAACTTATGATCACCCGGCCAGTAACCTGACATGTTGATTTCCGTACTGCTATTAACGCTGCTTGGAATGGTTTTTGGCCTCGGTCTTGGTTGGGTCGCGATTCGTTTTCGCATCAAATCTGACCCGGTGGTTGAACGAATTGATGCCCTGCTGCCGCAAACCCAGTGTGGCCAGTGCGGTTACCCCGGTTGCCGGCCTTATGCCGAGGCGATAGCCAAAGACGAGGCCGATATCAATCAGTGCCCACCAGGCGGCGATGCCGGCATACGTGCCCTGGCTGATCTGCTCGGCCGCGAACCCAAACCACTCAATCCGGAAAACGGTGAAGAAAAACCTAAAACCGTGGTGGTCATTGACGAGTCACGCTGCATAGGTTGTACCTTGTGCATACAGGCCTGTCCGGTGGACGCCATCGTCGGCGCGGCGAAGTTAATGCATACGGTAATTGAATCCGAATGTACCGGCTGCGACCTGTGTCTGCCGCCCTGTCCCGTGGATTGCATTGATATCATTGAAGTTAAAACGGACATCCTGCGTTGGCGCAGCCCCCGACCGGAACCAGAAAAATTATGGCGGTGGCACAATGACAGTGGCTAACCGGGATGAGCTCGCCCGCGAGGCCGGCAAACACATCCACCATTTTCATGGTGGCCTGCGCTTACGACACCATAAAAAGATATCATGCCAGGATCCGGTTGAACGGCCACCTTTACCGGAGGTATTGATCGTCCCACTACTGCAACATGCCGGCGATACTGCTGAACCTTTCATCAGCGTGGGTGATCGTGTACTCAAAGGCCAGCAGATCGGCATGTGTCAACCCTGTGCAGCGATACATTCCCCGGTGTCGGGCATCGTTGAAGCAATAGAAGACCGGCCCATGTCGCATCCGTCAGGCCAGCCAGGACCATGCGTGGTCATAAGACCGGATGGCGAGGAACAATGGGTAGATCTCAATCGATCAGCGACTGGAAGACAGCCGCCCCTGAAGACCTGATCATGCAAATGCAGGAATGTGGTCTTGCCGGTCTGGGCGGTGCAGTGTTCCCAACCCATGCTAAGGCCCGCGACGGACGCGACAGGAAAATCCATACATTGATACTTAACGGCTCCGAGTGCGAGCCCTATATCAGTTGTGATGAAATGCTGATGCGTGAGCAACCCGAAAAAATTGTCCTCGGCGCGCGCATTTTACGCAGAGCTCTCGGTGCTGAGCGGGTGGTCATAGCCATTGAAGATCAGATGGGGGCAGTAGAGAAAGCACTTACCCATGCCGCAAGATGTGCCGAGTGTAAAAGCATCTCGGTGGTTAAGGTAACGACGATCTATCCGGAAGGCGGGGAAAGGCAGTTGATACAAGTGCTGACCGGATTGGAAGTGCCGGTTGGTGGACGTCCTTCAGATTTGGGTATGGTTTGCCAGAATGTGGCGACTGCCGCTGCAGTTGCCGACGCCGTAGCAGAAGGCAAACCGCTGATCGAGCGCTACATTACCGTTACCGGAAACGGTATCTCACATCCAAAAAATTTCCAGGCACTGTTCGGAACCCCTTTTTCGCAGCTGGTAGATAACAGCGGTGGTTACACGAAAGACGTTGCCCGGCTGGTGGTCGGCGGACCGATGATGGGATACCCGGTTGCCACTGACGCGACACCGGTGGTTAAAGCCAGCAATTGTCTGCTGGCACTGACACATCAGGATATCGCCGAACCACAGCCGGAAATGCCATGTATCCGCTGTGGTGAATGTGCCAGGGTTTGCCCTGCCACCTTGTTACCACAACAATTGCACCTGCAAATCAGAAACGGACTTTGGGATGACGTTAAAGAATATGGTTTAAATGCCTGCATAGAGTGCGGTTGCTGTGATGTTGTCTGTCCAAGCCATATACCGCTGGTGGAATGGTTCCGCTATGGCAAGGGTCAACAGCGTCTGCGTGCGGTGGAAGCCACTGCAACCGAACTGGCCCGTAAACGCTTTGAAGACCGTGAAGCCCGTCTGTTGCGGGTGAAACAGGAACGTGCTGAAAAGATGGCTCGCCGCAAAAAATTTCTGAAAGACAAGGCAATGCAACAGGACCGCATCCGCGCTTCTATCGAACGCGCAGAGAGCAAGAGAAACTCACAACAGGGCAAGCCGGATGACGCGTAGTTTTCAGACCAGTGGCGCACCCCATATGCCACCACAAACAAGCGTAGCATCAGTGATGTTGCAGGTTTTGCTTGCCATGGTACCCGGCGTGCTGGCCTATACCTGGTTCTTCGGACCGGGCATCCTGATACAGATCATCCTGGCGACCATTTTTGCACTGTTATTCGAATCGCTGATGTTGCGCTGGCGCGGCCGGCCGTTGAAACCCTTTATCAACGACTATAGTGCAGTGCTGACAGCCGTTCTTTTTGCCTTGTGCATACCGCCACTCGCGCCGTGGTGGATCTCTTGTATCGCCATGTTGTTTGCCATTGGTTTCGCCAAACACCTGTACGGCGGCCTGGGACAGAATGTTTTTAATCCGGCAATGGTGGGTTACGTGGTGGTTCTGATCAGCTTCCCACAGGCCATGACTGCCTGGTTGCCACCCCTGGCCCTGTCTGAATATAGCCTTGGCCTGGCTGACAGCCTGATTACAATTTTTACCGGGCAGGTACCGATCGCAGGCGGCTGGGATGTCGTGACCCAGGCAACGCCGCTGGACACCCTCAAAACCGGGGTTGAATCCGGCCATATGGTTCCCGAGATCCGTAACTCACCCATATTCGGCGACTATGGCGGAATGGGCTGGGAGTGGATTGCGAACTGGTTCGCATTGGGCGGGTTCTACCTTTTATATAAGCGGGTTATCAGCTGGCAGGTACCGCTGGCCGTCATCGGCAGCGTGATATTGCTCAGCCTGCCTTTCTGGCTGGCCGATCCGGACAGTAACCCGTTTCCGTTACAACATGTATTTTCAGGTGCAATCATACTGGCAGCATTTTTCATCGCCACCGATCCGGTCAGCGGATGTGTGAGCAACAGGGGCCGCCTTATATTCGGTGCCGGTGTCGGCATCATCACGCTGGTCATCCGGCGCTGGGGCGGCTACCCGGATGGCATCGCATTTGCGGTATTGCTGATGAACATGGCAGCACCGTTGATCGATCGCTACACACGGCCACGGATGTACGGAGAATGAGCAGCAATTCACATCCGATCATCCGTAGCAGTGTTCTGCTGGGTTTAATTGCCCTGCTGGGCACGGTCTTGCTGGCTGGTGTCAATGAACTGACACATGAACGTATCCTTGAGCAGGAAAAACGTCGTGTCCTGCAACAGCTCAATGCGATTGTGCCAACCGCGTTATATAACAATGATTTGCTCGAGGACGTGATCGAAATCAATGATGAGGTATCTTTCCGCCACCCGGCAACCGTAACCGTTTACCGGGCCCGCATGGATGACCAACCCGTGGCAGTGATGATGCTCGTTACCGCACCTGGCGGCTACAACGGCGATATACGTCTGTTGGCCGGCATTGATGCCGGTGGAACGGTTCTCGGCGTGCGCATCGTGTCCCATCGGGAAACACCCGGCCTGGGCGACCCGATAGAAGCAGAAAAGAGTGACTGGATCCTTGGCTTCACGAACAGGTCCCTGCGCAATCCGGAAACTGACGGCTGGGCGGTTAAGAGGGACGGCGGCCAGTTCGATCAATTCACCGGCGCCACGATTTCACCAAGGGCCGTGGTCAGGACAATACACAACACATTGCTATACTTTGCAGCGAACAGGCAGATGCTGTTTGAAACACCGTCGAAATCTGAATCAATGAAAATGGCCAGTCAAAATGGCGAATAGTAATCTGAAACAAATACTGGCTGATGGGGCCTGGCGGCAAAATACCGGGTTGGTGGTGCTGCTGGGTTTATGCCCTTTGCTCGCCGTCACCAATACCCTGATCAACGGCCTGGCGCTGGGTCTGGCCACCATGCTAACCCTGATGATTTCCAATCTTTCGGTCTCTGTAATGCGCGGATTATTAAAACCCGAAATACGCATTCCGGCATTTGTGCTGATCATTGCCTCGGTGGTCACTGTTATCGAATTGCTGATGCATGCTTTCTTCTACGACCTGTTCCGGGTGCTGGGTATATTTATTCCGTTGATCGTGACCAATTGCGCCATCATCGGCCGCGCCGAAGCCTTTGCCTCCCGAAATCGCCCATTGCCTTCACTGGTCGATGGCTTTGCAACCGGACTCGGCTTCTGTATCACGCTGGTTTTGCTGGGCGCATTCCGTGAACTGACCGGGCGTGGCACGTTGTTAGCCGGAGCAGACATGCTATTGGGAGACTGGGGCAGTCATCTGACACTAACCATTATCCCGGAACACCCCGGGTTTCTACTTGCCATGTTGCCCCCGGGCGCCTTTCTCGGCCTGGCCTTGTTGATTGCAGCCCGCAATGCCTGGGAAGCCCGGAAGGCCGGTACCCCGGCACAGCCTGTTACAAACCTGATTCCGCGCCCCCATGAAACTTGAAGACAGGACAGAACTCTTCCGGCGCTTGCAGGCCATTGACCCGCACCCGAAGACCGAACTGGAATATCAATCCACCTTCGAACTGCTGATCGCTGTTATTCTGTCGGCCCAGGCCACGGATGTCAGTGTCAACCTCGCCACCCGGCGCTTATATAAAATTGCCAATACGCCACAAGCTATCCTGGATCTCGGTGAAGATGGGCTCAAAGCCTATATCAGGACCATTGGATTGTTTAACTCCAAGGCGAAAAACATCATTCTGACCTGCGAAACCCTGCTGGAAAAACATGCTGGTGAAGTACCTTCAGACCGGCAGGCACTGGAAGCTTTGCCTGGTGTCGGGCGCAAAACTGCCAACGTTGTTCTCAATACCGCTTTTGGCCAGGCAACGATGGCCGTGGATACGCATATTTTCCGCGTCGCCAACCGAACCGGCCTGGCCCTGGGCAAAACACCGTTGATCATTGAACGTAAATTGCTGAAAAGCATACCGGAGCAATACCTGCTCGACGCCCACCACTGGTTAATCCTTCATGGTCGCTATATTTGCAAAGCACGTAAACCAAACTGCCCAGAATGCATCGTCCGCGATCTGTGCAGAACAGGAAAGCAAAAAGGCTATTGATACCCCCGTCACCGTAAATAATCATTCCGACAGGAAAATAGACCGCTTGATCGTGTCTAAGCATCAATATGAAAATCCAATGTAATAATCCCCACCGCATACCGGTCTATTGACTCGTATACGGATTAACCCTTGGAAAACACTAACTGTATTTGCTAACCTTAAAGGTTAACCCGATAAACCACTGACTTCTTCAGCGGCGCTGAGGGAAGAAGCAAATAACTCTTTTAAACGGGTTGTAGTAATGGACACCCAGGTGTCTTGAGTGATGTTCCCGAGCGCTAATGCCGGGTTTTTTTAACTGTGGAGATTATACCAATGGCTAATAATTCAAAGTTTGTTAATCCTGTTGCTGCTGCTGTCGGCGTAGCATTTGTTTCATCCCTGGCTGCATCTACAACAGCAGTTGCGGATGACAATCCTTTCTCAACCGCTGAGCTGGATGCCGGCTACCAGTTGGCCGGTGAAAAGGGTGAAGAAGGCAAGTGCGGCGAAGGCAAATGCGGCGGCGACAAAGGTGCTGAAGGCTCTTGTGGCGAAAAGGACAAGGCCGAAGCTAAAGGTGAAGAAGGCAAATGCGGCGAAGGCAAATGCGGTGGTGATAAAGGCGCTGAAGGCTCTTGTGGTGAAAATGCCAAGGCCGATGCTAAAGGTGAAGAAGGCAAGTGTGGCGGCGACAAGGGCAAGGAAAAAGGCAAGGAAGGTTCTTGTGGCGGTAATGCCTGAGGCTTGATGGTATGAGTCACCACTCACACCCGTTAACGGGTGCGGGACTTGGTTTGAGGCGGGCCCTTCTGGGTCCGCTTCAGGCTTACGACCCCGTAGTTATCGGCGATGCCATCAGTTTTATGGAGGTTGCGCCTGAGAACTGGATCAACGTTGGCGGCCACAGAGGAAATGCATTCCGTTATTTCACCGAGCGCTTTCCTTTTGTATGCCACGGACTCTCGCTGTCCATCGGTGGACCATCGCCGCTGGATCAAACCTTTATACGTCAGGTTCGACAACTGATGGACGAGCATCAGATCCATGCTTACAGCGAACACCTGAGTTATTGCACCGATGACGGCCATCTATATGACCTGATGCCCATTCCATTCACCGAAGAAGCCGTTAAGTATGTGGCCGGGCGAATCGGACAGGTACAGGACATGATTGGCCAGCGCATGGCGATTGAAAACGTATCCTATTACGCGGCAATCGCTACCGACCTGAGTGAAATAGATTTCATCAATGCAGTGATAAGCGAAGCAGACTGCAACCTGTTACTGGATGTGAATAACATTTACGTCAACAGTGTAAACCACCACTACGACCCGGTTGAATTTTTGCAGGCACTGCCTGGAGACCGGATCGCTTACGGCCATATCGCCGGCCACTATAATGAAGCCGAAGACCTGATTGTAGATACACATGGCGCCAATATTATCGGCAACGTGTGGGACTTACTGGACAAGGCCTACGAATTTTTCGGTGTATTCCCGACATTGCTTGAACGGGATTTCAATATCCCACCGGTAAAAGAACTTCTCGCAGAGGTACAACATATCAAGGATATCCAGGACAAATGGATCCGGAATGGTCAATCAACTGATGAATAAACAGAAATTCGACGACAAAGCGCCTGAAGCGCTGATCAGGCTGCAGACCAGTTTTGCCGCCCATATCCGTGACCCGCAGGGCGTTGCTGCGCCAGAAGGTATCGAAGACCGGCGCATGGGCATTTATCGCGAACTGTTTTTCAACAATATCAGCGGATTTCTATCCAGTAATTTTCCTGTGCTCAGAACCCTTTACGAAGACGATGAATGGATAAAACTTTGCCGTGAGTTTTTCAGAGACTACCGCTGCCACACACCCCTGTTTCCGGAGTTACCCCGGGAGTTTCTGCAATACCTGCAGGATCATCGCCAGGGCCACGATAGCGACCCGCCCTTTATGCTGGAACTGGCCCACTATGAATGGGTGGAACTGGCACTGTCCCTGGACGAGGCGGAATTCGATACAAGTGAGGTAAATCCCGACGGTGACATGTTAAGCGGCATTCCCGTGTTATCGCCGTTGGCATGGCCACTCAGCTATCAATACCCCGTCCATCGGATCCGCGTTGATTTCCAACCCGACACCCCGCCCGAAAAAACTACGCACCTGCTGGTCTGGCGGAAACAGGACGACAGCATAAAGTTTATGGAGCTGAATGAAATTTCATTACTGCTTGTACAAGAATTGAAAAAAGAACCGGCCCGGTCAGGTCATGAGTTGTTGACAGAGATTGCCGGGGTCATCAATCACCCCAAACCGGAGGTGGTTGTAGAAGGTGGTAAAGCCTTGCTGAATGAACTGAAAGAAAAACAGATCATCCTCGGAACCCGGTCCTGAAAACGATATCCAGGCCGCCTTGAATAAGGGCTACCTTTGAAAACAGGTGCAAATACCATGGCAGTGTTAAATTTTTACGACCGTCTCACATCCCGCTTGCGTGCTTCCGGCGACTACGTCTGGCCGCTGGCGCTCAGACTGATCATGGCCTGGGAATTCTGGGAATCCGGTGTAACCAAATTGAATGGTCAGAACTGGTTTGCTGACATCCCCTGGGCCGATTGGCAAAAAGGCTTTCCTTTCCCATTCGGTCAGATTCCCGTCGACCTGAACTGGTTTTTAGCCACCTGGGGTGAACTGGTCTTTGCCGCTTTATTGTTGTTCGGCCTGTTCACACGTTTCGCAGCAATCTCCCTGATTGTAGTTACCGTTGTAGCAACGGCTGCCGTTCACTGGCCTGCCGAATGGAACGGCCTGGCAGAATTGTGGAGTGGTTATGTGATTACATCCAAGGGTGCCGGCAACTTCAAGCTGCCATTGTTATTTGTAGTGATGCTGTTGCCGTTGGTTTTCAACGGCGGTGGTAAATTTTCGCTCGATCACCTGCTGATTAACATGTCAGGGCGTGGAGCCCTGGTAGATGACCGCACCGGCGGTCTGCAATCGGCCGGTCTTGCATTATTTGTGCTGAGCCTTGCAAGCATTTGGGTCGAACCCACGTGGGGCATTACATTGCTGGGCGCTTCTGCATTGGCAATGATGATTCCGGAATTTACGGGGAAGACCTGAGACATATCCAGGGTTAGTCAACCTTTTGTCCCTGTTCAAAAAATGGCAAATCCAAAGGGTTCAATTCAAAACCCTGCTGGCGGAGTAAATTGAGCAAGCCCTGCTCATTGGGCAAATGCAAAGCACCCACAGCCACGAATACCCTGTTATTTTCCAGGTGAGGTAATAGCGATTCCAGCATACGCAGGTTACGGGCATGGATGCCTGACTCGACGAAATAAGCACCCGCCTCGTCACCAACTCCCTCAAGTTGTTCGTCAGACAATGCCTGTAGATTAACCAGGTTGTTTTCAAGATAGACATCAACCATCTGGTCATGCGCCTCGGTGACCTGCTCAAAGTCTGCAAGGGCCTGATCCAGCAAGGCCAATTGCATCAGCAAAGGCATTTCCTGCAAAAAAGATAATTGCTGCTCAAGCGTTTCCAGGCCCACCACCTTGAGACCGCTACCGGAGGCTCTCAAAGAAAGCGACAAATCCATGAAAAAACCGGTTTCAGGCGGTGGTGTACTGAGCGTCATCATGGCCGCCCAGGGTTTCATCTGGCTGATAAAATCGGCTGGCACCTTGTACCTGGACAGGGCCAATTTAAGGGCATTGTAACGAACGGAACCAATCACCGATTCCAGTGTTGTTTGCGGCGGGTAATGCATATATTCAGTCAGACGCGCCAGTGTCGGCAGGTCCGGAACCAACTCCATGGCAAACATGTCGTTTTCATTTAATTTGTGCAGAAATTCTTCCGAGAAATCCAGTACCCGGGGATCTTCACTGTGAATGGTGCCAAGCAGGTAACCGACCGGCTCACCATTTTTCTGGATAGACCAGAAAAGTGCATGATCAACATCTTGAGCCGCAAGAACTACCATCGGGGAAACGAACAACAGCAAGACCAGGGTTAAACCGGTCAATCCTGAATAACAAACCTTTTTACATGGTATTTTGAAGCGCATTCCCTTATTCTCGCTGCCTTTATTACCGGAATCCAATATGCCTCGAATTGCTGATCGTTTCAGAGGGTTTCTACCCGTAGTAGTAGACGTCGAAACCGGCGGATTCAACGCAAAAACCGATGCAATCCTCGAAATTGCCGCATGTATCCTGTGCATGGACGATTTCGGTCGTCTCAAAATTGCTGAAACCATCTCCGCCAATATCGAACCTTTCCAAGGCTCCCGTATTGAACCGAGTTCACTGGAGTTTACAGGAATTGACCTCGACGACCCGGACCGTAACCCCATCGGCGAAAGAGAAGCCACACAAAATATATTCCTACCGGTCAGGCAGGAACTACGTGCCACCGATTGCCAGCGGGCAATCCTGGTAGGCCATAACCCCGCGTTCGACCTGTCATTCCTGAACGCACTCATAGCCCGGGTTAACTACAAACGCAATCCATTCCATCCATTCAGTTCCTTTGATACAGCAACACTTGGCGGCCTGGCATTCGGCCAGACCGTACTGGCACGTGCAGCACAGGCGGCCGGTATTGACTGGGACGAATCATCCGCACATTCAGCCGAATACGACACGATTAAAACAGCAGAACTCTTTTGCACCATCGTCAACCGCTGGAAAATCCTTACCGGTTTGTAGGACGGCCATAACCACCGCCTCCCGGTGTCATAATCGTCAAGATCTGACCGGCAACGGCATTAAACTGAATCTTTCCCGGCAACTCCTGACCATCCAGCCTGTTGCAGCCACACGAACCTGCTTCCCCACCTTTCAAACCCCAGGGCGGATGTATGCGACGCTCGGTCAATAAGGAGACAGCGGCATCTTCAAGAAATTGGTATTGGCGGGTAACACCGTCGCCACCGTGAAACTCTCCCGCGCCGCCGGAATCCCTGCGGATTGCATATTGAATGATTCTTAGCGGGTAATTCAACTCCAGCACTTCCACCGGCGTGTTAAGCGTATTGGTCATGTGGCTATGGCGGGCGGACCGGCCATTGCCGTCAATGGCAGCGCCCATTCCACCCGCCAGCGTTTCATAATAATCCCAGCCCTGTGCGCCGCGTGTACCCATCGCCAGGTTGTTCATAGTACCCTGGCTGGCCGCCGCGAATTGTTCCGGCAGGGCCTGCGCCAGTGAACCACAAACCACATCAACAATCCTGCTGCTGGTCTCCACATTGCCGGCAGCAACCGCGGCGGGTGAATTGGCATTGAGCAGGCAACCCTTCGGCGCCGTAATGCTTACACCCTGCAATGCGCCATGACATGCAGGTGTATGCGCGGGCATCAAACAACGAAACACGTAAAATACAGCTGCTGCGGTCACCGGCATCGGGCAATTCAGGTTACCTTCAACCTGTTCTGCCGTACCGGAAAAATCAACTTCCACAGCATCGTCCTGAACACTGACCGTTACCTTTATCGGAATATCCGTCAACCCGTACCCATCGTCATCCAAACAATCTTCAAATTCATATTTTCCATTCGGTATGGATGCAAGGCTTTGTAATACCAGTGATTTCGCCCATGATTGTAAACTGCTTTCCTGTTGCGCAAAATCATCCAGACCCGAAACCTCGACCAGTTCCTGCAACCGCCCTACCCCCAGCAAATTGGCAGCAATCTGGGCATTAAAATCACCCCTGGAAGTCTCCTGACTGGTCAGCCTTTGCAACAGGGATTGCAGGAATTCCTCATCCACGCTGCCATTTTCCATCAGCAAGGTCGGTGATATGAGCACGCCTTCCTCTTCCAATGCACGACTGACAGGCATGGAACCGGGTGCATCCGAACCAATATCCGCATGGTGAGCCCGGTTGGCACAAAAACCCGCTAACTCATCAAAGGCAAACACCGGAGCTACCAGTGTTATATCCGGCAAGTGGGTACCGCCTTTGAACGGATCATTGAGGATTAACATATCACCGGCATGCCAGTCCCGACTCTCCACCAGGTCAACCATGGCGTAGGCCATGCTGCCGAGATGCACAGGAATGTGGGTTGCCTGGCCCAGCAGGTGGCCGTGACGATTGAAAAGTGCGCAGGAATAATCCAGCCGGTCACGTATATTGGGTGAAAAAGCGACCCTGCCGAGCAGCGCACCCATTTCTTCACAAATGGCCGAAATTCTGCTGGCAAACAAACCCAGTTCAACACTGTTGAAAAACCTGGTTTGTGGTTTGCTCATGTTTCCTGGTGATCCATACCCTGCATCACAGTCTCAAGATTAAGCTCCGTTGCCATACCTAGTTCGCCGGCCAATTGGGTCGCCCTGGCCCGAAGCCCGGTTTCGCTTTCTGCGGTCACCGTTACATGGCCAATCTTGCGACCGGCACGTGCGGTTTTATGATAGTCATTCCAGTGAAGACCCGGGATGGGAGCCTGGTCTGCCTTTTGCTGATTCGTGTATGCGGGCATCTCCCCCAGCAAATTGAACATTAACGCCCGTAAAGAATTTTCCGTATCACCCAGCGACAGGCCACAAATTGCACGCAAATGGTTTTCAAACTGCGATGTGCGCGCACCGTTGATGGTCCAATGTCCCCGAGTTATGTACCCTGGGTGCAAACTCATTGGCCAGCAATTCACCGTCTTTCAGAAACAATTCAAGGGCCATTACACCGGTATAATCGAGATGATCCAGCAAGCGCTGAATCAATGCTTCCGCACGTCTCTGTAAAGCGGAGTCAAAAGCCGGAGCCATACTAATAGCCAGAACGCCGTCACGATGCAGGTTTCTTGTCAACGGCCAGTAAACGGTCTGGCCATCCTTACCCTCGTGCTGCAATAATCGAGCATTCAGCATCAAAGGGCACAAAACCCTCACATATGAGTTCATCATCACCAAGCACCTGCCAGGCGCGTTCCATATCTTCCTGAAACCTCAATACCGCCTGCCCCTTTGCCATCATAACCAAGGCGACGGGTTTTAAGCACACACGCAATCCGATTTTTTCCACCGCAGCAATCAGATCAGGCCGGGAGAAACCGCTTGAAAAGGTGCCACCGGAATATCCAGTTCCTGCATCATGGTCTTTTCACGCAGCCTGTCCTGACTTTTAAATAGTGCGCGTGGCGGAGGGTAAACCGGACACAGTGATTCAATCAGCCTGGCCGAGGACTCGGGAACATTTTCAAAATCAAAGGTGACAACATCCGAGCGCTGCCCCAATTGCCTCAAAGCAATCTCATCATCCCAGTCCGCACAAATATGTTCACCAAATTCTGCCGCGCAGGCATCATTAGCGGGATCAAGAAAAATAAACTCCAGGCCCATTGGTTTACCTGCCTGCGCCAGCATACGGGCCAGTTGGCCTGCACCCAATATGCCAACGGTTTTAATCACCCGGGGTCCGCCTGGCTCAACACGCTTTCAGTTCTTGCTGCTCTGAACTCTTCCAAAGCCCGGCGGATTTGCGGGTACTTGATACCCAGGATTGACGCAGCCAGCAACGCAGCATTGGTAGCCCCGGCATCGCCGATAGCGAGCGTAGCCACGGGAATACCCGCAGGCATCTGCGCGATGGAAAGCAGTGAGTCCATACCATTCAATGCCCGGGATTTAACCGGCACACCCAGTACCGGCAAGAGCGTCTTGGCAGCAACCATGCCAGGCAAATGAGCCGCACCGCCAGCACCGGCAATGATAACTTCCAGCCCGCGATCTATCGCGCTGTCTGCATACTCAAACATCAGGTCAGGTGTACGGTGGGCTGAAACCACCTTGATTTCGTGCGGAATGGCCAGTGCTGAAAGAATTTCAGCCGCATTCTGCATGGTTTCCCAGTCAGACTGGGAGCCCATGATCAGGCCAACTAGCGCTTGTTCGTTTGACACTTCGACTCTCCAGCAGGAAAGCAACCAATTGTACCAGTGTGCCGGTTCTGCAAACAGGGTCATTCTTCAAACGCGGCATGCCTGCTACAATACAGCCAACACCAAAACCCGGATCTCAAAATGCCTGTTGATGGAAAACTGCTCGAAATCCTGTGCTGCCCAGTCAGCAAAACCCCACTGATCAAGCTTGGCCCGGAAAAGCTGGATAAGCTAAATAACGCGATTGCTGCCGGCGAAGCCTTGTATGTCGATGGCGAAAAAGTGAAAAAAACACTTCAGGAAGGATTAATCACAGAAGACGGTAAGGTGATTTACCCGGTACAGGACGATATCCCCATACTACTGGAAGAGAAAGGCATCGGCACAACCCAATTCCAGAATTTCTAACTGGCACAAACCTCGAGCGCAAAATATTTTACAGACCAGGTTATTGTGTCCGCAGATTACGCAGATTACGCAGATTACGCAGATTAGATCAGGTGGTGATTTGACCTGAAATCATTAGACTCTTACTCTTGAAATCTGCGTAATCTGCGTAATCTGCGGAAAAAAATTAACCTAACAACTTCCCAGGATTCATAATCCCCACAGGATCAAACACAGCCTTAATCCCCCGCATCCTCTCAATATCCACCCCCGAACGACAATAAGAAAGATAATCCCGCTTCAACAACCCAATCCCATGTTCCGCAGAGATACTACCGCCATGCTCACGCGTCAAAGCAAAAACCTCCGGATTAACCCGCCCGCAAGCTTCTTCAAAATCCTCAACCGCCATACCCTCCGGCTTCAAAATATTCATATGCAAATTGCCATCACCAATATGTCCCATACCACAACACTTCAAAATCCGGATACTGCTTTTTGGCCAATTTATCCAAATCATTCAGATAAGCCGGCAACGCAGAAATCCGCACCGACAAATCATTTTTATAAGGTGTAAATGGCGTTATGGATTCGGATACCCCCTCCCGGTAACGCCACAAATCCGCAGCCTGTGCTTCACTCTGGCTGATCACACCGTCAAGCACAGATTTCCTCTTCAAGACATTGCTCAAAAATCTGCAATCCCCAGCTCTTCAGCAGCAAGGTCAGCACACTCAAACTCAAGCACGGCATAGTAAGGTGTCTCGCCATCCATCGGTGCAGGCAGATCGTGTCCGCGCCGTACATAAGCCATGGAAGCATCGGACAGAAACTCAAAAGCCGTCAGCGTCAAGGCATCATTAAACCGCCGAAAAACATCCATCATGCCTTCAAGACCGGTGACCGCCAGCAGCATCACGCGGGATGGTGGGGGTACATCAGTCAGACGCAGGGTTGCTTCGACAATCAGGCCCAGTGTGCCTTCACTACCAATAAAAAGATGTCTTAAATCATAACCGCTGGCATTTTTAACCAAACCGCCATTACATTCCAGCAACTCACCTCGTCCGTCGATGACTTTAAGACCGGCCACCCAGTCCCTGGTCAGCCCGTAACGCAAAACACGAATACCACCAGCATTAGTGGCAATATTGCCACCAATCTGGGATGAACCTTCCGCCGCAAAACTGACCGGATAATACAGATTTTGCCGCAACGCATATTCCTGTACTACCTGCGTTACCACACCCGGGTCAACCGTCAACGTGCGGTCTGTTGCATTGAAATCCAGTATCCGCCGCATGCGATCAAATGACACCACGACCTCACCGGCATCTGCAACTGCACCCCCACTCAACCCCGTACGTCCACCGGAAGGCACCAGGGGGATTCGGTGTTCTGCAGCCACTGCGACGAGCCTGGAAACGTCTTTTATGGAACGAGGGAATACCACGGCCGACGGGTCTGGTGTGCGAAACCGGGTCCAATCACATCCATGGCTTTGAAGGACTGCTGATTCACTGCAAATTTCAAGATCCGGGACAGTGTGCTTTCAACAATCCCATGAGATTTTATTTTTCTGTTCCGCTCGCATTCCATATTTCCATTGGGCACTGTGGGGTTAGATTCAGACAGGCATTTTGCACTGAATATCATCACAGCTCCAGATTCAGGTATCCTGTTAATTGAGATAGAATTAATAGCTTGAATTACAGGTGAGCCTTCTGATGAATATAAATCCCACGCTCTGCGCTAATCAATTTGCTTATTGGGATATTACTGATCGCTCCCATTTTCAATTGCAGCCAAGGATAGCAAACCTCCCAAGTTATTCAGCGATGCCACAGAAATGAACGTTACGCTCTCGGGCCCGTGGCGGAAAATCAAGAAAAACATCAGAAAGGACGACTTCTACCCTGTGCAGCTTACCTACACAGGCGCAGACGGGCAACAGCATACAATTGACGCGAAAGTTACACCACGGGGGCTTACCCGGCGTTTCAAAGTCTGCAAATTCCCGCCTCTAAAAATTCATTTTGATAAAGAAAAGATGAAAGGTACGGAATTCAGGGGCAATAAATCCCTGAAACTGGTGACCTACTGCCAGGCCAACAGCAAGTACGAGCAATATTACGTTAAGGAATCACTGGCCTATCAGATTTACAACCTGATCACTGAATACAGTTTCAGGATTCAGCCGATGATGATCAAGTACCAGGACAGCGAAAAAAGATCATTCGATTACCCGCTTCGGTTTTCTGATCGAAGACGCCGACGAAATGGCCGAGCGCAACGACCTTAAGAAAACTAACCGTCAGACGGGTTCCACATAAAAGACTCGATACTCTTGAAACCAGTAATCTTTCCTTATTTCAGTACATGATAGGCAACCTCGACTGGGCGGCAACGGCGGACCGGACGAAGACAAATGTTGCCATAACGGCAAGGTCATCGGCAAAAGTGAAAACGAGAACCCGAAATACGCAATCCCCTATGACTTTGATGCATCCGGACTGGTCGACGCACACTATGCTCTACCGCCAGACAAAGCTGAGGGTGCGCAATATCCGCCAGAGGTTATACCGCGCTTTTTGCAACCACAATGATACGCTACCCCAGGCTGTTGCAAAGTTTAATGAAAAAAAGCCGGACATCATGGCGCTGTTTAAGGACAACACCCATTTGACCGACAAAAACCGTAAAAACGCTATTAAATATATCGAAGACTTTTACGAAAATACTCAACGACCCGAAACGCTTCAAGAAAGAGATTACTGACAAGTGCCGGGGCCGGGGATAATTTCCGCAGGTGCGGGCTGCTCGTCTTCGATCTGATCTTCAGTAGGGGCAGCCTCTTCCGTTGGCGGCGCCAACATTCGCGCCAGGCGCGATTTGAGCTGGGCATTGTTTGAATCGGCTTCGATTACCGCACGCAAATACTCCTTTCTGCCGGTATTGCTGACCGGCAACGGGATTCGTTGATCACCGTAAATCGTTGTCGCGCCCTCCGAGGTTAACTCCAGCACACCCTTGTGCGAACCGTAGTAGGCAGCAATCCCGGTGTCATTAACAACTACCCGCTGGTCAAAGCGCGGCCAGACAACGCCGCCCGTCGGTGTGTGACCAACCACGATACGTTTTGCCCCGTAGCGGTTGAGAATGTTATCCAGGGTCTGGCTAAAAACTTCAGCTTCTTCTTCCTGCGCCAGGCCCCGGTACCACAGCGGCCCCAATGGATCGTCCACGATCGTGGTGACAGACGGGTTATAATTTTCCATTGCTGCAATGACCTGCTCGGTCAATGACTGCAGGCTGAATTCACAATATTTGGTGCTGATACCACCGTGCAGAAAAATAGTGTCGTTGATCTGGATGACTACCGGGTTGCCTTTAACCCAACCACCATAATCACCGCTAAGCGCCCACCCCATGCGGTGCTCTACCCATCCCAGCGGCACCCGCTGTTCCCATTCCTTACGATAGTTTTCAAGGTTTATTTCTTCAAACGTCAAAATATTGCCACGCATCCACTCGACCTGCCGCTCCCACTGCATGTTCTGCAAACGGGCGGAGTTGCGTGTAGTAAATGCTTTAAATTCACCTTCGGACACGTAGCGAAGGTCGCCAACAACATTCATTGATTCATGGTTGCCGATCAACAAGTGTACGTAACCGCCTTTCTTCTTAGCCTGTTTGACCAGTTTTACCAAGTGGTCAATTATTTTTCGGCTTTCAGCGCCACGGTCGGTAATATCCCCGGTCTGGACCAGGTGGGTTTTTCCACCACTCCACTTACCGCTTTTATTCAGCAGGCCGGCGGATTGCATCACCTTGATGTATTGCGCGTAATCGCCATGCAAATCACCAATGGCCACCACACGTTCCACGCCGGTCCAGTGGTAATCATCAATCTTTTTCACCTTGGCGTTTGCCTGGCCAGGCGCAAGCAATACCAGGAGCAAAATAAATGCAGGTAATTTCATATGATTTCCCAAAGCTGAATGCCGGTCTCAGTCAAATACACCGGTATCTTTTTGCCTGGCCTTTTCCCGTTCAATTTCACGTGGGCTCTGGCGCATATAGGTTTTTGAATGGCCGGTGCCGCCATAGTTCAACTCCCACAGTATAAGGAAGGTGTAATTAAAGATTGCCGACATCACAGCTGCAACCAGTAACATACCGACACCGCAGGAAAGCCCGACACCTACCGCCATGAATATGAACAAGGAATCAGCCGTACTTTTCAGCGCATAACGATAACGTACGCCAGCCACAACCCCGGCGAGACTGAACGCCATGGCCAGACTGTTGTGTACGATTAAAACAATACCGGTTACCGCGATCGGCAATATCAGTATGGTTTCCAGCAACGACTGATCCATTTTTGATTTGCTGCGCACCGCGATGTATGTCCACGAAACCGGCACCATTAGTGCGACCGCGCCAATTATCGCGAATACCAACCACATCAGGCCACCAACCTCGTCTGTGACATTTGAAGCGTGTATGACGATACCGCCGATATCACCGCCCTGATCCTGGTTGAACAAGGTCTCCACCACGCCAAGCGGCAGGTAGCGATGCAGATCGGGTACCAGTTGATAACCGCCCCAGATTAACAAGGCCAGGACCCCGTAAAACAGATTCAGTCGTAAGAACAGCCTCATGTAAATCCCTCCTGCCTGTCTGACACTTTAGCCTACGCCAATCACGGTACCATCCGGCAATAATTCTACCAGTTCTGCTTTCGGTCGTTTGGGCAGGCCCGGCATGCGCATGATATTACCGGTCAGGATAACCAGAAAACCGGCGCCCGCGCTGACCTGGATGTTTCTGACCGTCACCTGGAAATCACGTGGTCGGCCATGCAATGTCGGATCATCCGAAAGTGAACTGGGTGCCTTGGCAATACAGATCGGGAAGCTTGTTCAGCCCCAGGTGCCGGATCATCTTGAGATCTTTCTCGGCTTCCTTGCTGAAAGCTACATCGCTCGCGCCATACATTGCCTGACAAACCTTCAGAACTTTTTCATACAAGGTATCTTCGAGTTCATACAAGGGACGAAAGGGCTTCTGTTTATCAACCGATGCCATCACAGCCCGGGCCAGATCCTGCGCACCTTTACCACCCTCGGTAAAATGACGGGATTCTGCAAATGAGACCCCAAGCTCTGCAGCCCTTTCACGGACAACAGCGATCTCCTCGTCGGTATCATCGACAAAACGGTTCAGTGCAACCACCGGGATGTTTACAGAAATGCGCCACGCTCTCGATATGCTTGTCGAGGTTCTCAAGACCGGCCCGTACCGCTTCCACATCGGGTTGATTGAGTGCGTCCTTGGCTTTGCCGCCGTGCAACTTCAGGGCCCTGACCGTGGCCACCATCACCACTGCATCGGGATCCAGCCCGGCGGAGCGGCACTTGATATGGAAAAACTTCTCCGCACCCAGGTCAAAACCAAAACCGGCCTCGGTCACCGTCCAGTCTGCATAGTGCATGGCCATGCGGGTGGCAAACACACTGTTACAACCATGTGCAATATTTGCGAATGGGCCACCGTGCATGAAAGCGGGTGTGCCTTCCAGCGTCTGCACCAGGTTCGGGTGTATCGCATCCCGCAACAGTGCCATCATGGCACCGGTAATATTCAGCGCTTTAAATAGACCGGATCACCGTTCCAGGTGGTTCCCATCAGGATGTTATCCAGCCTTGCACGCAGGTCGTCCACATCTTTGGCCAGGCAAAATATGGCCATGATTTCTGAAGCTGCGGTTATATCAAAACCACCTTCACGCGGAATGCCCTGCATCCTGCCACCGAGGCCGATGACAATATTACGCAGGCTGCGGTCGTTCATATCCATCACCCGCCGCCAGACAATCTGGCGTGGATCCAGTTTCAGCTCATTACCCTGAAAAATATGGTTGTCGATACTGGCGGATATCAGGTTATTGACTGTCGTTATGGCGTGGAAATCACCGGTGAAATGCAGGTTGATTCGATCCACCGGAACAATCTGTGCATAGCCGCCCCCGGTTGCACCGCCCTTGATACCAAGACAGGGGACCCAAAGATGGCTCACGCAGTGCCAGGCATACTGATTCACCCAGGCTATCCATGGCCTGTGCCAGGCCGATGGAAGTGGTGGTTTTGCCTTCACCGGCAGCCGTTGGCGTGATGGCCGAGACCAGCACCAGGTAGGATTTGCCACTGCGTTTGCGAGGTCTGTCCAGCGCACTCAGATTGACCTTGGTGATTTCATTGCCATAGGGCATCAAATCTTCGTCATCTACACCAAGTTTTGCAGCAATTTCCTTGATCGGCCTTGTGCTCGGCCTGTTTGGCAATCTCATAATCGGTGAGCATCAGCTATTCTTCCTTTAATTTTGTAGCATTTGCCACAATTCAAGAATGGAATGAATATCCTAACACCTGCCGATGGCCGGAGACTATTCAGATTCCGACATTTGCTGGAATCGGACCCTTTGTGTGCCAAGCCGGGCCGGGTACGGGGTTAAATCACACTGGTGGCAACAAGCGTGCCCTGATGACATGTTCAGTGGCATTAATCGCTCTCATGACACCCGCATCATGATCCTCGATGTCGATAATGCTGTAGGCAAAATCACCCCGGCTGAGGTTCACCATATCAATCACGTTAAGATTGTGGTCGGCCAGAACGGTCAAAACGTGGCCGAGTACTTTTGGAACATTGTCATTGCAAATGGTTATCCGGTACCCGCTTTTTCTTTCTATGAAGGTATCGGGATAATTCACCGAGTTATGGATATTTCCGTTTTCCAGGAAATCCATCAACTGGTCAGCTGCCATCATGGCGCAATTTTCTTCGGCCTCGCGGGTGCTGGCACCGATGTGCGGCAACAATAAGGTGTCCTTGCGAGCCAGCAATTCAGGGTGCGGGAAATCGCTGATATAAGCTGCCAGTTTGCCACTGTCGAGCGCATCGATTACCGCTGATAATTCCACAATTTCATCACGGGCAAAATTGAGCAGACGCATGCCGGGTTTGCAACGGCCCAGTATGTTTGCATTGATCAGCCCACGGGTTTGTGGAATTGCCGGAATATGCAGGGTCAGAAAATCTGAAATACCCACAAGGGCCTCCAGACTATCCACCTTCTGCACCCGGCTTGACAATCTCCACGCGGCTTCGATTGAAATAGCCGGATCATAACCAGCCACCTTCATACCCAATTCCAGTGCCATATTGGCAACAATGGCTCCGATGGCGCCAAGACCCACCACACCCAGGGTCATTCCGGTGATCTCTGAACCTGCAAAGCGCTTCTTGTTGGCTTCCAGGGTCTTGTGCATTTCAGCACTGTCACCAATACCATCCAGGGTCTGCACATAGTTCATAGCGTCAAAAATGTTTCTTGAACTAAGCAGGAGTGCCGCGGCAACCAACTCCTTGACGGCATTGGCATTGGCTCCCGGCGTATTGAAAACCACGATACCACGTTGCGCATACTCATCCACCGGGATATTGTTCACGCCGGCGCCGGCACGGGCCACACCTATTACACTTTCATCAATGGTTTCTTCATGTAACTTCTGGCTGCGAAGCATCAGGGCATCAGCGGATGAAACATCCGGCCCGACCTGGTAGTTATCAGAAGAGAAGCGGTCCAGACCTTTTGCGGCCAGGGCATTATAAGTTCGGATTTTGTACATTTTATGACCTAATTAAAACCACCTGCAGGAGACAGGTTTGTAAGCGAATTGTACTTCAATCCACCTACAATTAAAGGCTAAATGAACGTGGAATTTATCAATGAACCCATTCATTTTGAGCTATATTGATGCAATCAGCCTGGTATTGGTCGTGTGTGGTTTTTTCGGAGCAAATACTTATGAAATTTGGCAGTTTTTTTAACTCCATGATTCTTTTTTCTCTCGTGGTTGCCGGCAACCACGTTTTCGCGCAAGAAGCAGTCCCCGAAGTCACTGTTGAAGGCCTGCAGTTGATCAGGGACTCCAACCTGGCGCTGGTTTACGCAGAACCGGGTATTGACCTGAGCCAGTACAGCAGGATTTACCTGGACGATGCCTATATTGCTTTTAAAAAAAACTGGCGGCGTAATCAGAACCGGTATCATCCGCAAAAAATTAAAGCCGGGGATATGGCACGGATGAAGTTGGAATTATCTTCACTTTTCCGGGAAGTGTTTTCAAGAACCCTGGAAAAAGGCGGTTATGAACTGGTCAGCGAACGCGCCGAAGATGTACTTTTGCTCAAGCCTGCCATCATTAACCTTGATGTGGTTGCGCCCGATACCATGGATGCCAACCGTGGAAACTCCTATTCGGAAACCACGGGTGAAATGACCTTGTACCTGGAGCTTTATGATTCGGTTACCGATGACCTTATCGCCAAGGCCCTGGATCGAAAAATAGACCGGCAAACCGGCTATTTCCAGTGGCAGAACCGCGTGACCAACCGGGCCGCAGCTAACCGGATCTTGCAGGTATGGGCCAATGTGCTTAAAGAAGGCCTGGATGAAGCCCGGAGCACTGGTGTCCCATAAATATCCGGAAACACTTGCCAGTCAGCTCAGGTAAACATCCCCTTGAGGGTGAAGAAAAACAATGCGGCGAGAATTCCGCCAGCTGGCAGTGTGATGACCCAGGAAACTATAATCCCGCCAATAACCCGCAAATCGATGGCACCGACACCACGGGCCATACCCACCCCGATAACCGCACCCACCGCAATGTGCGTCGTAGATACAGGCAAACCCGTTCTGGATGCAAGAACGACAGTGGCCGCAGCAGCCAGTGTGGCACAAAAACCACGGCTGGGAGTTAATTGCGTAATGCGAGTGCCGATGGTCTGCATTACCCGATAACCCATGGTTGCGAGCCCAACTACAATTCCAATCCCACCCATAATCAGTATCCACAAGGGCAGCTCGGCTGTCTGCGCCATTTCACCACCGGAACGGATAATGCTGGCAACCGCTGCCAAGGGACCGATGCCATTGGCGACATCGTTGGAACCGTGGGCAAAGGCCATCGCACAGGCTGTGAAAATCATCATCGGGACAAATATCTTCTCCACACTTGCGAAGTGATAGTCACGGTCCGCTTCCGGGTCGATCTCGACTTTTCGAATCAACACCCATCCGATAGCGGCTATGATTGCACCAAAAACCAGGGCCGCCAGGAAACTCATGGCTATGGTCAACTCCAGGTTGAGATGTTTCAAACCCTTGAAAAGGGTAACCAGGGAGATGATAAATCCAACCAGGAAAACATAAACAGGGCCCCACCGGCGGGCACTTTCGAAGGGATACTCGGTATCCAGGATGGTTTTTCGGATACTCATCATCAACATGTAAGCCAGGAAACCACCCAATGCCGGGGAAATCACCCAACTGGCAGCGATTTGCCCGATTTTACCCCACTGAACTGCGTCGACGCCGATGCCTGCAACCGTGAAACCGACCAGTGCACCCACAATAGAGTGCGTGGTCGAAACCGGCCAGCCACGTGTTGACGCAAACATCAGCCAGACGCCGGCGGCCAGCAACGCTGAGAGCATGCCAAACACCAGGATTTCCGGTTGATTGGCAATACTGGTTGGGTCAACAATTCCTTTGCGAATCGTAGATGTGACATTACCACCGGCAATGAAGGCGCCAGCGAATTCAAATATTGCAGCAATAACGATGGCTTGTTTAACGGTGATCGCACCGGAACCCACCGAGGTACCCATGGCGTTGGCGACATCATTGGCGCCGATACCCCAGGTCATGTAGAGACCGAAAATTACAGCCAAGGCTAAAAGAATAGTGCCATATTCAGCAATTATTTCCATGAAATACGTCCTATTTCGCGATCAGGAGACGCAGGCGATCGCCCACTTTTTCTGCATAATCGGCGAGGTCGCCGATCCACTCAATAAGCCGGTACCACATCATGACTGAAACCGGGTCCATCTCTCTTTCATGCTTGAAAAGGGAGCGCGCCAAAGCAATACCCAACTCGTCCGTTTCGTCCTCGATACTATTCAGTTCTGCCAGCATGGCATCAACCTTTTCTACCTCGCGACCGCGAAAACCCATGGCCAGTAATTCGTCCAGTTCCTCGATGATGCTGGCTGAATGCTCACAGGTATCGATACATCGCGAAGTCAATGCAATCAGCGGGTCATACATGAACTCAGGTATGCTCATCTGTCGCTCAATCAATAACCCGGCAATATCCTGCGCCGTGTTCGCGATGGCATCCTGCATATGTAACACTTCCAGTAAGTCTCTGCGATCCACGGGCATAAACAAGCTACGTGGCAATTGCAGTCGCAACTCGTTCTTGATCCGGTCCGCCTCCGCTTCCCGCTCAAAGATGCGGTCTTTCGCCTTGATGACCGTGACCTGGTCGCCCCTGGCCAATGCCTCGATCAGTGGTTGGACCTCCCGGGCACACTCCAATACGACGCGCATGTGGGTTTGCAATGGTAAGAAGGGTGATTGCCCGAACAATCTGGAGAATGTATTTCCGCTGGTCATTGGTCTGAACCTCAAAAATAAGAATGCTGGTGTTTTAGGTATCCGGATACTTTGCCAGAATAAAGCACGGATGTCTTGACCGTGATCAGTTAATTGGAAATTCTGATTCTCAAACGATTTAAGTGTGCTATGTGCTCCCACGCCTCATGGATGGACTCACCACTTTGCAGGTTCGCAGCACCCGAATCCTCTATTGACCATGACAGCCAGACAGGCTTTCCGGTTAATCAACTCCTGACCCAGGCTGCCGTCAAGCAGTATTAATCCATCCGGCAGACTGGAAAAGATTATATCCATTGATATGGCCCCTGTTGAATTCGATTTAGTTGAACAGTGCGTATGGAATCACATCAATAATGTCGCCTTTGACAATATCTTTGCCGGCTTTTTGCACTGCCATACCATCCCCCCAACAGGTTGAGTACAGGGCACCACTGCTTTGCTGAGCAAAAATCTCTGCGCCATCGCTACCTGAGCGAATGCGGTGATAGACCTCACGGGGTCCGCCCTTGATATCAAACAGTGCGATTTGCCTGAGCGGAACAATTTCGGGATGGCTGATGCCCTGGCAATCGAATAAAAACGGACGGGCAACGATCAGGGCCGTGACAAATGCAGAAACTGGATTTCCGGGCAACCCGAGAAACGGTGTTCCCAATACATCGCCAAAAGCAAAAGGCTTGCCCGGCTTGATGGCAATCCGCCAAAGATCAATATGGCCAAGCGATTCAACCACCGCTTTTACGTGGTCTTCTTCACCAACTGATACGCCACCAGTAGTTATGATGGCATCCGCTTGGCGACTTGCCTGGGCCATAACATCCCCGATGATTTTCGGGTCATCTAGCGTAATGCCGAAATCCAGCACTTCAAAGCCCCATTTTTCAATTAAAGCCTCAAGCAAATAACGGTTTGAATTGTAGATCTGGCCAGGCTTGATCTCATCGCCCGGTTCCACCAATTCCGCACCGGTCGAAATAATAGCGACCTTCAAACGCCGCCACACATCAATCCGGGCGATTCCAAGCGATGCAATCAGTCCAAGATCCTGTGCGCGCAAACGGTGCCCCGCCTTCAATACGGTTGCACCCTGCATGATATCCTGGCCTTTGGGCCGGATATTGCCACCAATTTCACGCACAGCTTCTATCAATACAGACCGGCCATCGGCTTTGCATTTTTCCTGCATCACGACAACATCGGCACCCTCGGGAATTTCCGCGCCGGTAAATATTCGCGCTGCGGTGCCCTTGGTAAGTGGCAGTGGCGGTGTACCCGCGGTAATCCGCTGGCTGATTTCCAATGCCTGATCCGGCCCGTGCCAGTCTTGCCTGCGCAGGGCATAACCATCCATAGCACTGTTGTCTGCAGGTGGAACATTGATGGCGGAAACGACATCGCTGGCCAATACACGACCCGCAGTTGCTCTCAAATCAACTGTTTCACTACCAACCAGAACCTGGCTGCTGGCCCGCAAGCGCGCTACCGCCTCGGTCACACTGATCATGCTCACAACAGATGTGTACCGGAACGTGTCTGCGCGACAAAATTACAGGGCGTGTGGCGGCTATCCAGTTGGTCGTTGAGGATACGATTCCAGCCGGTACGGCAGGCACCGGTCGAACCGGGCATACAAAATACCAGGGTCTTGTTAGCCAGACCGGCCACGGCCCTCGACTGAACGGTAGAGGTACCGATCTCATCATAGGAAAGCTGACGGAACAGTTCCCCAAAACCCTCAATACGGGTATCAAACAACGGTTGCAAAGCCTCGGGCGTGGAATCACGATTGGTTAAACCAGTACCACCGGTGGTCAGAACAACATCGATGCCATCATCGGCAATCCAGCCCGACACAACGGCCCGGCTTGCATAGATATCGTCCTTACACAATTCACGTGCAGCAATTCGGTGACCCGCGGCTTTTAACATATCCTCAAGTGCCTGGCCCGATGTGTCATTCTCGAAAGTACGTGTATCCGTCAGTGTAAGCACGGCGATATTAAGTGCTACAAACTCTGCTTTTTTATGCAATGTCTTTACCTTTTCAAGATTAAATAATATCCCACATCATCCGTTTATGCAGGTGGCCCGTCAAGCAAGGTTGCTGCTGTTTTCAGGTCGTTCGGCGTGTTGATGTTAAAGAACGGCGACGGCTCAGCAGGTGCCCACTCCACAACTGTATGTGGTAGTGATTTCAGCATATATCTCAGGCCACCATCGCCCCGCTTGACTGCAGCCTCGTGGATTGCCGGTAAGTGATGGGTATGCCACATGGAAAAAGTGGGTTGTTGTACACCCTGGTATGAAATCACAACAACCGGTTTTTCGTTTTCCTGATCTGCATCGAGCAGTGTCTGCACCAGGTTGTGCGGAATGAACGGCGCGTCGCATGGGCATAACACCAGGCTATTCTGCTGACCCTTGTCAGCCAGGCATTGCAGCGCTGAGTACAGGCCCGTCAGCGGCCCGCGAAAACCGGGCAGGAGATCAGGGACCAGCGGTAAGCCAAAGCTTTCAAATTCGCTGGTCTCGCTATCGCAACTGAGCATTAGCGGATCCAGGTGTGCTTGCAAGCGATCTATCACATGCGCCAGCAAGGGCCGGCCATTGAGTTCAAGCAGTCCTTTGCGGCTACCGCCCATGCGACTGGAACGACCACCCGCAAGAATCACACCTGCCGGCTTTTTTGTCGCCACTATTTCCGCAACTTTTTCAGAACCGGCAGCATCAGTTCAGACAGATCCTGCCCGCCTCCCGCAGCGTAATCAAGCAACAGCCCACGCATGCGCGGCGCCCAGAAGCGATTGATGTGGTCTGCGATCCGTTCATCGGCATCATCATGAAAACTGAGGTTGATAGCGATGTCGTTTGCCATCGATACCAGGTGTGCTGTTTCGCCCGTCACGGCTTTATTGGTTTCCATTTTAATCACTCCAGTCAGGCGTCTTGTATCCGGCCTTCGAACGTATAAACATTGTGCCGTCCCGGCCGGGCAAAACCAACCAGGGTAATGCCGCTACGATGGGCAAAATCAATGGCCAGTGTTGTGGGTGCTGACACTGCAACCAGTATTTCCATCCCGGCGGCTGCGGCTTTGTAAACCATTTCATAACTCGCCCGGCTTGATACCAGTACAAAACCAGTCGCGGGACTAAAATCAGTTCTGCTTAAAAAACCGATCAGCTTATCCAGTGCATTGTGGCGCCCTACATCCTCACGCGCTATCAGGATTCTACCATCGGTGCCACACCAGGCGGCACCGTGCAAGGCGCCGGTAGCTGCCTGTAATGGCTGATGATCATTCAATGACTGAATGGCGCTTTGCAAAGCGGCATTACTCACGGATACCTTGCTGGATACCACCGCCGGTTTACGCATGGCCTGATCGAGTGATTCCGCCCCGCACAGTCCGCAGCCGGTGCGGCCAACCAGGTTACGGCGTTGTGAATCAAGTCGTGCAAAACACTCCTCATTCACGGTTATGGCCAATTCCAGTCCTTTTTCACGCTCTATGACCGAGGTCTCCAGAACATCGGACGCTTGCTTGATAATGCCCTCGGTCAGACTGAAACCTACGGCGAAATCTTCGAGTGCGGTGGGACTAACCATCATGACGACGTGGGAACGTTTGTTATAGGTCAGGGCAAGCGGTACTTCCGCCGCGACTTCATCATCGCGGGTAGCGTGCTTTCCCTTCTCTCCAGTTAGCAACCGGAACCTGGCGTGAAATTGACACGAAAAACCACAGAGCGCAGCTTAAGCGCCCCGTCTCCTGGCCTTATTCAGAAAAGTAGATTGTTGTTGATTGAATACTTCCTGTTGTTTTTGCCATTCAGATGGCTGGGTGACGCGCATGACCTGCACGGCCGTCACCTTGTACTCGGGGCAATTGGTTGCCCAGTCAGAATTATCCGTCGTGACGATATTAGCACCAGTCTCTGGAAAGTGGAATGTGGTGTAAACCACACCGGGTTGCACCCGTTCTGTCACCACCGCGTGTAATACCGTATCACCTGCCCGGCTCTTGATACCCACCCAGTCGCCGCTGTTGATACCCCTGTCCTCGGCATCAACCGGGTGAATCTCCAGCAGGTCCTCATTGGCCCAGGCAGTGTTTTCGGTGCGTCGCGTCTGCGCACCTACATTATATTGGGACAGAATTCGGCCGGTGGTTAACAACAGCGGGAATTTGCGTGTTGAACGCTCGGAGGTCGGCACAAAACCGGTAATCGCGAAGTATCCTTTCCCACGCACAAATTCTCCAACATGCATGGTTGGCGTACCGTCGGGCGCCTCTTCGTTACAGGGCCACTGAATACTGCCAAGACGGTCCAGTTTTTCATAGTTCACGCCGGTAAAAGATGGCGTCAGCCGTGCGATCTCGTCCATGATTTCTGAAGGGTGTGAATAATGCATGGGATAGCCCAGCGCATTGGCCAGATCCATGGTGATTTCCCAGTCCTCTTTACCGCTTTTTGACGGTAAAACTTTGCGGACCCTTGATATTCGCCGTTCAGCATTGGTAAACGTGCCATTTTTTTCCAGGAAGGTCGAACCCGGTAAAAATACATGTGCAAAACGGGCTGTTTCATTCAGGAAAATATCCTGCACTACCAGGCATTCCAGCGATTTCAGTGCCGCTTCAACATGATGGGTGTTCGGATCGGACTGGGCGATATCCTCACCCTGGCAATACAGTCCTTTGAAAACCCCGCTCAGGGCGGCATCGAACATATTTGGAATGCGCAGACCGGGTTCCGGGTGCAATTTTACCTGCCATTCCTTTTCAAACAGGCTGCGTACTTCAGGATCGGAAATATGCCGGTGGCCGGGCAGTTCATGCGGGAAAGAACCCATATCGCAGGAGCCCTGCACGTTATTTTGCCCACGAAGCGGATTAACACCCACGCCTTCGCGGCCCAGGTTACCGGTGGCCATGGCCAGGTTGGCTATACCCATGACACTGGTTGAGCCCTGGCTGTGCTCGGTCACGCCCAGGCCATAATAAATGGCGGCGTTACCGGCGTTGGCGTATAACCTTGCGGCTGCTCGCAATTCTTCGGCTGGGATACCCGTCACAGACTGCAAAAACTCGGGTGAATTCTCTTCGAGTTTTACAAATTCACACCAGTTTTCCCAGGATGGAATCTCGCAGCGCTCATTGACGTATTTTTCATCCGCCAGGCCTTCGGAAACAATGACGTGCGCCATGGCATTCAAAAATGCCACGTTGCTACCCGGTCGTAACTGCAGATGATAGGCAGCCCGGATATGCGGACTGTTGACCAATTCAGTTTTGCGCGGGTCAACCACAATCAGTTGTGCGCCTTGCCTTAACCGGTGTTTAAGACGTGATCCAAATACCGGATGCGCCTCGGTCGGATTGGCACCGATCAGCATCACCACATCCGCCTTGTCCACCGAATCAAATGCCTGGGTGCCGGCCGACTCGCCCAGGGTTGTTTTCAGACCGTATCCGGTGGGTGAATGACAGACGCGCGCACAGGTATCAACGTTGTTATTGCCAAATCCGGCACGTATCAGTTTCTGTACCAGGAAGGTCTCTTCATTACTGCAACGCGAGCTTGTTATGCCGCCAATGCTGTCTCTGCCGTATTCGGCCTGGATCTGACGGAAACGTCTGGCCGTGAAGTCTATCGCCTCTTCCCAACTGACTTCACGCCAGGCTTCATCAATGCTGTCGCGGATCATCGGTGTGGTGATGCGATCTTTGTGGTCGCTGTAACCAAAGGCAAAACGCCCTTTGACACAGGCATGGCCTTCATTGGCCTTGCCGTCCTTGTAGGGTGTCATGCGCACAACCTGATCGCCCCGGGTCTCAACATTGAATGCACAACCCACACCACAGTACGCGCAGGTTGTAACAATACTTTTCTCCGGCAGGCCCAATTTGATGACCGATTTTTCTTCCAGTGCTGCCGTCGGGCAACTGCTGACACAGGCACCACAGGAAACACATTCGGATTCCATAAAGGATTCCATTTGCCCGGCTACCACCTTTGACTCAAACCCGCGGCCATCCACCGTCAATGCAAAAGTGCCCTGGATATCATCGCAGGCACGTACGCAGCGGTAGCAGACGATGCACATCGAAGGATCAAAGGTAAAATACGGGTTGGATTCATCCTTGGCGGCATGCTGATGGTTCTGTCCATGCAAGCCGTAACGTGATTCTTCTACACCCAGTTCACCGGCAACATCCTGCAATTCGCAATCGCCATTTGTCGGGCAGGTCACACAATCCAGCGGGTGGTCCGAGATATACAATTCCAATATGTTTTTACGCAGCTTTTCGAGCTTGCCCGATTGTGTACTCACCACCATACCGTCTTCGGCAAGTGTCGTGCACGATGCCGGCGTACCCTTGCGACCTTCGATTTCCACCAGGCACATCCGACAGGAGCCAAAAGCATCCAGGCTGTCGGTGGCGCAGAGCTTGGGGATATTTTTGCCCAGAATTGCCGCAGCGCGCATGACCGAGGTTCCCTCAGCTACCTGGATCTGCTGTCCGTCAATTTGAAGGCTGATTTGTGCGCTCGCATCCCGTGGTGGTGGCGTACCCAAATCATCTAATGGTTTTTGAAGTTCCGACATGATATTCAGCTTTTCACTCCGCTCTCAAAATCCTGCGGGAAATGCCTGATCGCGCTGCGCACCGGTATCGGCGTCATTCCACCCATCGCGCATAAGGATCCGCCATCCAATGTTTCACACAATTCTTCCAGCAACTCTAAGCTGGCCGACCTGTTCTCATTTTGTTCTATTTTATCAATAAGTTCCACGCCACGAACCGAGCCAATACGGCAAGGCGTACATTTACCACAGGATTCCACCACACAGAACTCCATCGCAAATCGGGCCTGTTCCAGCATATCCACACTGTCGTCAAATACCACGACCCCGCCATGGCCCAACATAGCCCCGACAGCAGCAAAGGCCTCGTAATCAAGCGGCGTATCCCACTGTGACTCAGGCAAATAGGCGCTCAGTGGACCGCCCACCTGGATCGCACGAACCGGCCTGCCGCTGGCAGTGCCGCCGCCAAAGCCTTCGACCAGTTCACGCAGACTGATGCCAAAAGGTACTTCCACCAGGCCGCCACGCAGAATGTTGCCCGCAAGTTGCACCGTCAGCGTGCCACGGGAACGACCGCTACCATAATCCCGATAATAATCTGCACCATGCGCCAGCACCGTGGTGACCGCTGCCAGGCTTAACACGTTATTGACCACGGTTGGCTTGCCGAACAGTCCTTCAATGGCGGGTAACGGTGGTTTGAAACGGACCAGGCCACGCTTGCCCTCCAGGCTTTCAAGCAGGGAGGTTTCCTCACCGCAAATATACACACCGGCACCAACGCGCACCTGCAAATGGAAATCGCGACCACCGCCGCAGATATTGTCACCCAGCAGATTGGCTTCTTCAGCCATCGCAATGGCGTGCTTGAGTACCTGCAGAGCTTTCGGGTATTCCGATCGTAAATAAATGTAACCTTCGCTGGCGCCCACAGCCATGGCACAGATGGTCATACCCTCGATCAACTGGTAGGGATCGGCTTCCATCAACAAACGATCGGCGAAGGTTCCGGAATCGCCTTCATCAGCATTGGCTACAACATATTTCTGTGCAGCAGGTGTATCCAAAACGGTGCGCCACTTAATGCCGGTTGGAAATGCTGCCCCGCCCCGGCCGCGCAGACCGGACTCTGTCACGGCTTCAACAATCTCGGCAGGTGATAATTTCAGCGCCCTGCGCAAACCATCGTAACCGCCATGGGCTTCATAATCATCCAGGCTGAGCGGATCAGTCTTGCCTGCCCGGACAAAAGTCAGGCGATCCTGACGGGCCAGCCACTCAATATCCGATACCTTGCCCAGGTATAGCTCGTGCTCACATGCTGCTGGGAAACCGGCATCAAATAATCCGAAAACATCATCTGCGGTGACCGGACCGAATGCGATGCGTCCATGGTCTGATTCAATTTCTACCAGCGGCTCGAGCCAGAAAACACCGCGTGAGCCATTGCGGATTATTTCAACTTCCAGCCCTTCTTTATGTGCCTGCATCACTACTTCAGCTGCCACCTCATCGGCACCGAGTGCACAGGCGGTGGTATCAGCAGGAATAAAAACTTTAACCATGCTCAGGCCTTATCCAGCAATTGATCAAAACGCTTCGCATCAACACGGGCAAACACATCATCACCAATACGGATCGAAGGTGAACAGGCGCAGTTGCCCAGGCAATACACCGGCTCCAGTGAAAAACGCCCGTCCTCGGTTGTGCCACCATAATCAATACCCAGACGGGTTTTAACATGTGCTTCAAGCTTTCGGGAACCCATGGCCTGACAAGCCTCTGCACGACACAGATGAATCGTCGTTTGCCCCCTGGGTTGGTCGTGGAAATCATGATAAAAACCGATGACACCGTGCACTTCCGCCCTGGAAAGCCCCATGCCGCTGGCAATGGTTGCCACGCAATCTTTGGGAACATGGCCAAGCCTTGCCTGGACCTGATGCAACAAAGGCAAGAGCCCACCGGGCATATCAGCATATTTCCGTACCGCCGATGCGACGACCTCAGCTGGGTTTCCCATTTCAGAACTCATATACACTTGCCTTTAGATTTCATTATCGTTTAAAAGTTTTCAGGCAATTTACCCCCTTTTCACCGCATAAACAAATATAATGCCGCGCTGCCGCCAAAACTTAGTTAAAAAAGGAATTATATTGATCAATATTTCGGTAAAAGACCTGGATGGCCAGGTTCATGAAATCCAGGGCCGTGAAGGCGATAGCCTGATGGAAACCCTGCGCCAACAAGAATGGGGCGTAGCCGCAGTTTGCGGTGGATTATGCTCCTGTGGCACCTGCCACGTTTACCTGGACACAGAGTGGCAGGGAAAATTCCAGCCAGCAGACTCAGATGAACAGGATCTGTTGAACGAATTTGAAAACACCAAAGATAACTCAAGACTAAGCTGTCAACTGCCTCTGCAGGCCAGCCATGACGGTATCAAGTTAACTATCGCACCGGATGAGTAATAGTGTGACACGGTAAGCAATAACCTGAGGTTATACTTAACGCATACCAACCAACAGGGCCGATATGCGCTTACGACACATCGAAGTTTTTCACGCCGTCTACACCTGTGGTTCCATAACCGCTGCCGCAAAGATGCTGAATGTCTCACAACCATCGGTCAGTAAGGTGCTCGCGCATGCCGAACAACAACTGGGATTCGCCCTTTTCGACCGCTTAAAGGGCAAACTCATACCAACACAGGAAGCGGAAAAGCTGATTACGCACGTCACAGATGTCTACGATAATATCAATGAACTCCGGCGTATCTCGGAGAACCTGCGTGCATCGGACACTGGTCTGATTCGTATTGCAATGGCGCCGGCATTCGGCATCGACCTTGTTCCTGGCGCGATCGCTTCTTACCTGGATCAACACCCGGAAACCAGTTTTGAAATCGAAACCCTGCATCAACATCAGGTTGCCAGGGCGCTGAAACAGTCGCGGGTGGACATTGGCATTGTGTTTGATCCTCCCTCAATTCCGGGTATTACAGTTGATCATCTCGCCAGTGCAGAATGTGTAGTACTGGCCCACAAATCCATGGGATTCGGAATCAAACGTCGACTCACACTGGAAGACCTGGATGGATTGCCATTTATTAATCTGGACACGCGGAGTCCGCTGGGAGCATTAGTGGCCAGCCGCATGGAGACCAGCAACATCCAGTTTCAAAACGTAGCCCAGGTGGAGACTTACCAGATGGCCAAGGCACTTGTAGCCCATGGTGCCGGTGTGTCTATCATTGATGAAGTCACGGCCAATTCCACGGGACACAAGGATGTTATTGCGTGGAAGTTGCAGCCGCCTTTGCATTTCAATATAGCCTTGCTTCACCTTGATAACGAACCCCTTTCAATCGTAGCGCAACGTTTTGTCGAGCACCTGAAAATAGTAGTTGCCAAATTCCTCAAAGCATAGGCTGGCAAATCAGGCATAGACTTGCGCTATGACCCACTAAAAAAAGGTCATTGGAGAAACAGGTGGAGTTCTAAGTAGAATCTTGACTTGATTCATCAGGAGTTGGTCTATGCATGTCGTGGTTTTGGGTGCAGGTGTTGTTGGTGTAACAACCGCCTATTACCTCGTTGAACGTGGTCATACCGTTACGGTAGTTGACCAGGCAGACGAGGTAGCATCCGGCGCCAGTGGCGGTAACGGAGGCCAGCTTTCATACAGTTTCACAGACGCAATGGCCAGTCCTGCACTGTTGGCGAAACTACCCAGAGTAATCAGCGGTCTGGATCCGGCCTTTTGTATGCGGCCACCAATCGGTACCTTGCCCGGTACGCTGGGGCCTGAACTTTTTGAGCCAGTGCACACCACAACGCGCCCGTTCAAATACCCTGGCCGTGCTGCAGATGGCCATGCGCTCATCTTCCCTGATGGCCGAATTGCGATCGCAGGTACCATTGGATTTTTCATTCCGCAGAGCAGGCAAACTGGTGCTGCTCAGCAAGCCATCGGAACTGCAAGCGGCCGAGGACAGTTGCGAAATTAAGCGACAGTATGGCTGTGATGTACGGGTGATAACGCCCGAACAAGCCACTGAAATAGAACCTGCTCTGGCATTTACCAGGTCACCATTTGCCGGTGCTGTTTACTCTGAAAATGATGAAGTGGGGAATGTGCTTTCGTTTACATCACAGCTCGCTCAGTGGCTTGGCAATGAGCGTAATACCGAGTTCCAATTCAATACCACGGTTCATCGCATCATTACAGAAGGCGGCAGACTTCGTGCAGTAGAAACCAGTAATGGAACACTCAAGCCGGATGCAGTGGTTGTCTGCCTCGGTGCCTGGAGTGACCGGGTGCTCAAACCCCTGGGTATCAGGGCAAATATCTACCCGGTACGTGGTTATAGCGTAACCTTGCCTGCCGGTGATAAGTCAAATTCAGTCAGTATTACCGACCTGGGCAGCAAGATGGTTTACAGCCGCCTGGAAGATCAAATCCGTATTGCCGGCTTTGCCGACTTCGTCGGGTACAGGACGGATCGAGATGAAGACAGGGTGCAGGAACTACTGAATGCCGCCCGTAACTTTGCACCGGATATTGCCGATTTCGATGTAAGCGCAATGAGTGAATGGGGTGGGTTTCGGCCCATGACACCGGACAGTCGGCCTGTAGTCGGGCCTTCGCCGGTCGAAGGTCTGTATTTTAATACCGGTCACGGTATGCTTGGCTGGACGCTCGCTTGTGTCAGCGGGCATGAATTGGCGGAGCTTTTGTAATATTTGCTTAGGCTGCTTTCCTATGCTGCACTTTACTCAACTCTCTGCGATCTTTCAGAATGCGTTGGAAAAAATCTTCATGTTGTACCAGGACGTCACCATGACCAATATGGCTTTGGCTTCTTTTGACTGTCGACACGTGGACTGCCACATAGTCTCCTAACAAGAGCCTTTTTTCTGGAGCCTTTCCTTTAAGTACTAACATGAGCGCCTCTCCTTTAATTGTCAGGTTTAATAAATCACCCGATTCCTATTTTTTGATACAACTTTGTAAATGCAAAAACCAGGCCAAAATACATATACCACTATATTACCTTTAAATACAGTATGTTACAAAATACCTGCCAAATTTACTTCAAAAATAACCGCTCAAAATTGTCCGAATAATTAAGAAAAACTGACCATATTTGTCAGTCGATAAAATTGGGGAGACTCCCAGGTGAGCGAGTATCTTCTGAATAACTGCCGGGTCTTCGATACAAGTGGCGCGTCTGATTCACAGTCAGGCAAAGTTTGTAGTGTGAATACCTTGCGCCCTTTCTGTGGCCCTACTGCAATGCGATAAGTTATAGAGCTTCCCAACAATTGATTCGATGGATCGTCATCTGAAGCATGGCCCAGGCCAGCCTCTCGACCGGCACCCCAGGCGGGTCTCACTACCCCCAATTCACGCTTCTCTTTCTCCCGGTTTTGCCTTCTCGTTCCGAACCCTCTCCTATTTTTTAACACTGCCTTTTCCTGGCCTGATTTAGATATATGGACGGTTGTCCTTATTCGTGTACACTCTGCGGATTCCATCGGTAGAGTCCGAGAAAACGAGTCAGAACCAGGAGGATGCGATGAGCATCGCCCAGACCGACGGGTCGGTTGATTTGGCCCCCGCCATGCATATTGTTGAAGAAATGTCTCCGCTGACCAGTGGCGATATTATCCCCTTACTTCAACGCATCCAGGAGGCCTACGGTTACCTGCCACCCGAGGTTGTCCTTTCCGTCTGCGAAGAGACCGGTCTGACTGCCAGTCGCGTTTTTGGCGTCGCGACCTTCTATTCCCAGTTCACAATGGAGCCCCGGGGCAAGCACATGGTTCGGTGCTGCAAGGGAACGGCCTGCCATGTCCGCGGTGGCAACAGGGTACTGGGCGCCATCGAAAAGGTTCTTGGCATCAGGGACGGGGAGACCACCAGGGACATGCGCTTCTCTCAGGAGACCGTGGCCTGTCTCGGGGCCTGTGCGCTGGCTCCTGTCATGGTCATGGACAAGACCTACTACGGGAAGATGACGGCACGTCGTACCGAACTGCTATTGAAAGATATCATGAAGGAGGAGTCATAATGGCCAGCCTCTCGTCAGTTTCCGATTTTCGACAGTGGCAGACTGCCCTTAAGACTGAACTCGATCCAGACCAGAAAGTCGTAACCATTTGCTGCGGTACCGGCTGCACGGCATTTGGGGCGCCGGCAGTGGAAGAGGCCTTTGAGAACGCCATCGCAAAAGCGGGTGCTCAAGACAGGGTTTCGGTGAAGGTTACTGGCTGCCACGGCCTGTGTGAAAAAGGGCCCGTCGTGGTTACCCAACCAGAGAAGGTGTTCTACTCCAGTATCCAGGCCGAAGACGTTCCCGAGATCGTTGAGAAAACGGTTTTGGGTGGAGAGCTCGTCGACCGGCTTCTCTATGTTGATCCGGCTACCAAGGCCAAAATCGCTTTGGACCATGAGGTCCCGTTCTATGCAAAACAGGAGCGGCGGGTCTTTCGTCTCAATGGCCTCATCGATCCGACTGCACTGGGAGACTACGTGGCCCATGATGGCTACGCCGCAGCCGTAAAAGCCATTGATGAAATGACACCTGATGAGGTCGTCGAAGAGGTGACACAATCGGGTTTACGCGGCCGGGGCGGTGCCGGTTTTCCCACCGGGGTAAAGTGGGGTCTGGCCCGCAAGTTTCCGGGCGAGCAGAAATACATCATCTGTAATGCTGACGAGGGGGACCCGGGCGCGTTCATGGACCGCTCTTTGCTGGAGGGCACGCCCCACGCCGTCATCGAAGGAATGATGATCGCCGCCTACGCCATCGGTGCTACAAAAGGCATCATTTACGTTCGGGCTGAATACCCCCTGGCTGTGACAAATGCCAGGCTGGCCATTGAGGAGGCAAGGCGTGCGGGGCTGTTGGGTGAAGACGTCCTCGGCACGGGAACCGCCTTCGATGTGGAAATCCGGGAAGGTGCCGGTGCATTTGTCTGTGGTGAGGAAACTGCCCTCATCGCTTCCCTGGAAGGCGAGCGCGGTATGCCTCGGTCGCGGCCTCCTTTTCCGGTGGAAAAGGGTTACAAGGGCCAACCGACCTGCATCAACAACGTCGAGACCCTGGCCAACCTGCCGTTGATCATTCTCAATGGCAAGGACTGGTATCGGAGCATTGGCACCGAGGGGAGTTCCGGGACAAAAATCTTCGCTCTCGCCGGACGGGTGAACAACACCGGCCTGGTGGAGGTCCCCATGGGGACGACTCTTCGGGAGATGATCTATGAGGTAGGTGGCGGGATACCAAACAACCGCCCCTTCAAAGCGGCCCAGTTGGGCGGCCCCTCCGGGGGGTGTCTGCCGATGCAGTACCTCGACCTGCCCATTGACTATGATTCTGTGAAGGAAGCAGGTGCCATCATGGGTTCAGGCGGTCTCATCGTCATGGACGAGAGTACCTGCATGGTCAACATCGCCAAGTACTTCCTGGAGTTCACCCAGGAGGAATCGTGTGGCAAGTGTGTTCCATGTCGTGTTGGTACCCGCCATATGCTGGATATCCTGAAACGCATCTGCAGCGGCGCGGGCAAGATGGAGGATCTGGACGAGTTGGAGGCGTTGGCCGAGCATATCAATTCGGCGTCCCTTTGCGGTCTGGGAATATCTGCTCCCAATCCCGTCCTGACCACGCTTCGCTATTTTCGGGAGGAATACGAGGAGCACATCAAGCACAAACATTGTCGGGCGGCCGTGTGTGAAGACCTGGTGGATGCGCCATGCTCCCACAATTGTCCGGCGCAGGTGAACGTTCCTCAGTATGTCGGCCTGATCGCTGAAGGAAAACTCAACGACGCCGTAGATGTGATTCGCCGAAGAAACCCCTTCGTCTCTGTTTGCGGGCGCGTATGTGACCATCCTTGCCAATCCCGATGTCGGCGGGCTGAACTGGATGACCCCATCGCCATTCGGGCACTCAAGCGGTATGCGGTCGACAATGCGACGGGGCTTTCACCCACGGTAGGGCCGCCGACATCGGGAGACGCCGAGGTGGCCATTATCGGTGCGGGCCCGGGTGGACTGAGTTGTGCCTACTTCCTGGCTGTTATGGGGCGGCAATCGGTGGTGTTTGAAAAACAACCCGTTGCCGGCGGAATGTTGGCCCTGGGTATCCCCGAGTACCGGCTCCCCAAAGAAATTCTTCAGAGGGATATCGATTTCATCGTCCGTCACGGTGTCGAACTCCGGACGGATACAACTGTTGAGAGTGTGGACCAGCTGAAGGAGGAGGGCTACCGGGCCATCTTCATGGCAACTGGCGCACAACAAGGACGCGCCATGGGGATCGAGGGCGAAGAACTCGAGGGTGTGGCTGACTCGCTGGAATTCCTGCGAGCCCGGGGGCTGGGCAAGACACCTAAGTGTGGCAAGCGGGTCGCTGTCATCGGTGGAGGCAACGCAGCCATCGATGCCGCACGTTCCGCGGTTCGGCTCGGAGCACAAGAGGTTCTGATTCTCTACCGCCGTACCCGGGAAGAGATGCCTGCCTACGATGAGGAGATCGAAGACGCACTCCTGGAGGGTGTCCAGCTTCATGAGTTGGTCGCACCGAGCCGCGTAGTTGGTGAGAACGGTAAAGTCCAGGGGATCGAGCTGACTCGCATGGAGTTGGGTCGGCCCGACGACAGCGGTCGACGCAGACCGGTTCCCATCGAAGGAAGCGAGTTCACAATCAACTGCGACATGATCCTGCCAGCGATCGGGCAGAGAGCGTCCGTCGAAACGGCTGGTGGACTGGAAATCACTCCATGGAAGACAGTGGTGAGCGATGAGATGACCCTTGCTACCTCTCAGGAAGGTGTCTTTTCCGGTGGCGACGTCAACAATGGCGGAAGCACGGTCATCAAGGCCATCGCTGATGGCCAGCAAGCGGCGCTTTCCATTGACCGATACCTGGGTGGTCCCGGCATATTGCCCGCAGACATGACCATGAGTCTGCATCGGGCTTCCGATGAGGAGTTGGAGAATGCACCGCCCCAGGCCAGGGAACCCATGTTGGCCCTCAGTGAGCGTTTGAGTGATTTCCGAGAGGTTGTCCAGGGATTCGGTCCCGAAGGGGCCTGCGCCGAAGCCAACCGCTGCCTGCGTTGTGACCTCGAGAAATTGCGGTCCTGATAGAGTTGATTGGAAGAGAGGAAAAAATGAGCACCAAGAATCTGACGATTAACGGCCAGGACGTAGTCGCCCAGGAGAACCAGACAGTCCTTGAGGTGGCACTGGCCAACAACATACATATCCCGCGTCTGTGCTATGACCCGCGGGTTTCCGCGACCGGGGCGTGCCGTCTTTGCGTGGTGGAAATCGAGGGGGAGAGAGGTCTGCAGACCTCCTGCACCCGTGCGGCTGCCGAGGGCATGAACGTGTCGACGGAAACCGCTGCAATTCGGGCTTCGCGGAAGATGACCCTGGAGTTCCTGCTGAGCGAGCACGACACCCGCTGCACAAGTTGTGACGCGGATGGCGATTGTCTCCTGCAGGACTACTCCTATGAATATGGTGCCGATCTTGGGCAATTCGGCTCGCTGGTCCCCCAGCAACGAGAGCTGGTCTACACCGGCGGTAACAAGGGTATCGTCTACGACCCAGCCAGATGTGTACGTTGCCAGCTGTGTGTGAAAATTTGCTCCGAAGTGGCCATGGTCGAGGCGCTGACCCTCAAGGGCCGGGCCTTGGATGTTCGTGTGAGTACGGCTTTCGATCTGCCGTTGAACGAGACCACTTGTGAACTTTGCGGTCTCTGTATCAGCGCATGTCCCACCAACGCTCTGTGGGAAACCAAGGCCCAGGGTAAGGGCCGGGCGAAGGACCTGAAGAAGGTACGAACCACCTGCACCTACTGCGGCGTGGGCTGCCAGATCGACCTGAACGTCAACCCCAAGACAAACCAAATCGTGCGAGTAACCTCCGAGCCGGGCTCGGTGGTCAATGACGGGAATACCTGTGTAAAGGGCCGCTTCGGGACTCAGTTTGTGTCCTCCCCCGAGCGCCTGACCAAGCCCCTCATTCGCGAGAACGGGAAGTTTCGTGAGGCTTCCTGGGAAGAAGCGTTGAGCTATGCCGGCAAGCGCCTGTCCGAAATCCGGGGCGAATATGGCCCCGAGGGTATTGCCTTCCTCAGCTCCTGCCGCTGCACCAATGAAGAGAATTTCCTGATGCAGAAAATTGCCCGCACCGCCGGGCAAACCAATAATATCGACCAGTGCGCCACCACCTGTCATGCGCCTACCGTCGCCGGTCTTGCAACAGCTTTCGGCTCCGGAGCCATGACCAACTCCATAGATGAGATCAAGGACGTTGATACGCTCTTCATCATTGGCTCCAATCCCACCGAAGCGCACCCGATCGTCGGCTATGAGATGAAGAAGGCCTTGCGGAAAGGTGCCAGGATGGTGGTATGCGATCCGCGAAAAACATGGGTGGCCCAGCGCGCCGACATTCACATCCAGCATGCACACGGCAGCGACAACTTTCTCATCAACGCCATGATGAAGACCATTATCGAAGAGGACTTGCACGACGAGGAGTTCGTGGCGAGTCGTTGTGAGAACTTCGATGCGTTCCGGGATAACCTGAAGAAGTATGATGTCGAGGAGGCCGCCAGGGTTTGCGGTGTGGATGCTGACGATATCCGGGCCGCAGCCAGGATGTACGCCCAGGGCAGCCCTTCAGCCATCTTCTACACCCTGGGTATTACTGAGCATACCTGTGGCACCGAAAACGTCATGAACCTGGCAAACCTGTCCATGCTGTGCGGCCAAATCGGAAAACCAAGTTCCGGCGTCAATCCTCTGCGTGGTCAGAACAACGTGCAGGGTGGCTGTGACATGGGCGCCATCCATTCCGTGTTTCCTGGTTACCAGAAGGTCGCCGATGAAGCCATGAGGGAGAAATTCGGTGAGGCCTGGGGCGTGGAGATTCCGACCAACAAGGGCGGGCGCATCACCGACTTCATAGAAAAAGCCCACGAAGGTGTGCTGAGAGCGCTTTATGCCTTCGGCGAGGATCCGGTTCGCAGTGAGCCCAACCAGTCACTGGTCATAGAGAGCCTGGAGAAGCTGGATTTTCTGCTGGTACAGGAGATCTTCATGACGGAAACCGCGAAGATGGCGGACGTCGTGCTGCCGGCCACCTGCTTTGCGGAGAAGGATGGCACCTTCACCAACAGCGAGCGCCGCGTACAGCGGGTGAGAAAGGCTGTCGACCCTCCAGGTGAGGCTCGCCCGGACTGGCAGATCATCTGCGACGTGTCGACGGCTATGGGCTACCCCATGCAGTATGATTCCGCCAGTGACGTTTTTGACGAAATGGCCAGCCTGACGCCCAGTTATGGCGGCATTTCCTACGACCGCATCGACGCCGTAGGCTTGCAGTGGCCTTGTCCCACAAAAGACCACCCCGGAACGAAGTATTTACATGCTGGCCGCTTTACACGGGGTAAAGGGTTGATGAACGTCATCGACTTCCGGCCTCCGGCCGAGGTGCCCGATGATGAGTACCCACTGGTATTATCAACGGGCCGTACTCTATACCATTACAACATCGGTAACATGACGCGGGAGAGCGAAACCATTGCACAGAAGCAGAACGAGAACTTCATCGAGATGCATCCGCGTGACGCGGAGGAACTGGGAATCCCGGAAGGCGGGCCGGTACGCGTCACTACCAGACGCGGTTCGATAGTGGTGCGCGCTATGGTGGGCAATAAGACGCGCCCAGGGGCGGTGTGGATGCCTTTCCATTTTGTGGAAGCTCCCACCAATCTCCTGACCAACGACGCATTTGACAACATCACACGAACCGCTGAATACAAATGCTGTGCTGCCAGAGTTGAACTGGCCGAATCGTTGTAGCCCTACACTTTATTCATCCGGCGCGATGATTCAGTTCACTTCGGGTTCCAGTGGTGTTTCAAAGGCCAAATAGGCATCGCTTGCCATGATCACCAGATCGCAGGCCAGTGCGATGGCAGAACCGCCGCCTGCTGCCGGACCATTCACTGCGGCGATGGTCAGTTTAATCGATGTTTCGAGCGCCACCAGGATCGGTTGGTATTTCGTTATGATGATATCGCTGGCCGATACACCTTCAGTAGTGCGATCGGTCAAATCCTGCTCAAGGTGAGTAAGGACATCCCCCAGGTCATTGCGGTTCAGGGCACACCTGATGTACATATTGGTGGTTTTACCGTAGATGCACGAAATCCCGCACGGGGAAGCCTGGTAGTGGTGCTGGATAATCTTCTAAAGGGTATCCATCGGGGTCAATGCTCATCCAAAGGCTAACCGGTTTTTTGTGAATTCCTGGCAAAAATCTGACATTGATTGGCATACTTTGCTTACAGAACTTTGAGAAAAGGGCCATTGCGCCCTGCAAGACCACAAACGAATACTTTCAGTATTTGTTTGCACTATGGAATTGCTCTCGCACAAAGCCTGTTCATCACCATCAGAGCCCACCGGCGTTTATGTACGTCACCGGCCTGAGAGGACTTTACTCTACCAGATCATTCAGGAGTATTGGCCTGAGTTTCAGGCCGAGTTGGCTGGCCAGGGAAAGACCTTGCCAGCATACATCATTAAAGAATTTGATGAGTATCTAAAATGTGGAACGCATTGACTCATATTTAATGTAACCGAAAGGAGAAGTAGTTCAGCTTCGTTGACTCATATTACATGTAACCGAAATTTGAGGGTTGTAATATGGGCAAGAACGAACGTCAGGCTTATCTCAAGGCCATCCGTCTCCGTTATCGGCGGGCAAGAAAAAGGGTCAAAGTTACCATTCTCGATGAGTTCTGCTCTGTGTGCAGATATAACCGTAAATACGCCATTCGGTTGCTGAACCAGCGTACGATCTGAGCCAAAGAGAAAAGATCACAAGAATTTGTCTGGATGCTGATCTTCATACAATCTCGAAGTGTTGCAGGTTTCCCGACTGGTTGGGCTATCTAGGTTTGGTCCTTCGTCATATGAACGCTTCACCATTATTTCTTGAGCTGTGTGAGTCCTGGGCAGGTCAACTTAGTAAAATGATGCCGGCAGACTCAGACATTTATTCGAGATTGAAAGATCTCTCAAGAGGTCATGGAATTCTGGGGATCTCTGATTTGGAACTTTGTGAAAGAGAGTTAAAGAAACTGGTTTAAAAGTGGAAATGAAACACCCCGACAAAGGGGATCACTGGGGAGGGGTAAGTGACTTGTCAGGGTGCAGGGTTAGCGTCTCAGAACTGCTGGAAACTGTCTGTAGGTAATTTGCTCATATTTGTGTGAGAAATACCTGATTACGTTACAGCCGGTATTGGCAAGTCATGGATATAGGATTTAATTGTATCGTCTCGCTGAAAATTAACCTTGATGTGTAGCCGCTTACTGGCAAGAACCGGAACCTCGACTCCTGTTATGACGTATAGCAGGAGTCGGCCAGGAGCCGCCCTTCAGGATTCGTGAATTTGATCCTTTATCTAGTGTAACCATGACACCAATCCCCATACAGCAAGCAGATTTTGTGCAACTCGCTTGCGCCTTCGGCCGGTCATGCCAGGCCGTACTCAGTTGCGAGTTGGGCACAGATCATCCAGGTTACCTTCCTTGCGAACCAGTGTGTGCTTGCCGCCACGGGATCGTGGAATGGCATCGACCAGGCTTACACAGATCTTCGGTGGCTCGGCACCTGCGGCGTGAATTCTGTGTACAAGGCTCTGGATAATGGATTCGGTCGGCGCATCGGCCCCCGTGTGGGCCACGATTGCGATTTCCAGTTCTCCTGGACGGGTTACTATCTGCCACTGGCGGACCCAGGGTAGCTCTCCAATGTGTTCCAAAAGGCGACTGGGATGTATCGGAATTACCGTTCCATCTGATGACTTGAAGTAGAGAATATCTCCGGTGCGTCCTTCGATCGAGATGATCCGGCGAGTAGTGCGCCCGCAAGAACACGGCGTGGCATCGACGGTCAGCATATCATCGAGTTCGTATCGGATGATCGGCTGGATCAGATTGTCCAGCACAGTCAACAGCAGGTGATGGCCACGGGTTCCATTCGGCACAGGTCGACCGCTGGAATCCACAACCTCAAGTAGCACACGGTCTTCAAAAATGTGCATGCCGTTATGAGCGCTACATTCAAATGCCAAAGGGCCCCCTGTCTCCGTTGTGGCATAAACATCGAACAGTGGACTTTCCCAGGCACGCTGGATACGCTCGCGCATACTGGTCGTACACTGTTCGGCAGTAGCAAAGCAACAACGTGGGCCAATGTCCAGACGGCCCGCCAACTGCTCATCCGCCAGCATCGCCAGCACCGAAGGGTAACCGCTGATTGCGTCGGGGCAGAAACGCTGTAACGAAGCCGCCAATGAGCTTACCGGGTCGGCCACCTTGAGAAGCAGCGTTCGGTGGACACCGAGATCGACCGACTTGGCCAGGCGGTAAGTGGCATGTAGCGGCCCTCCCGCAGTTAGCTGAGCGATCTTCAACCTGGGTAAGCGGGGAGTGAATCCTACTGCGCTTGCGCATCGTGGAAAGTAGGACATGTTGGCGCGCCAGGCACGGCGGTCGAAGCAAAAATAGGCTTTAATACCGGACGTGCCACTGGTCGTGAGGATGCGAAATTCACCTGCCAGCAACTCATCGCGGGACAGGTCATCTGTGTGTTGAACGAGGGTGGTGAGGGCGAGGCGGGGATCGCACACCGCTTCGTCAAAATTGGCCATCATCGATTGCTTGTCCATACGTGGGAGCGTCGCCAGAGAAATGGGCTTCCTGGCACTGAGCAGGCTGGCCAGCCTCGCCCGATGCCATGGCGCGTGTAAGGCTGCGTGGCGGACGAGTCGTTCGAGACCTTGTTGCTGCAACGCTTCAAGTTGCTTACGGGGCAGACGTTCCGAGAATGCAGCTTTGCGGGCAATGCGTAGGCTCGCAGCCACATCAACGAGGCGTTGCATCTGGTAAATGGGTCTCATGGTCCGATCTCCTCGCCTTCCAGAAAACGAAGGACCAGGGCCTCCGCCAGGCTGTCGGGAGCAGCCTGAGGATTGCTCACCCGTCTGATGCATACACCGTTGGAGACGATTAGGGTGGCGCGCGCAATTCGCCTCGCGGCATCTGGCTTTACGGTGAAGGAATCCTGCATGCGGTCGGCCAGTCGAGTGATCAGCGCTTCGGAACGCTGCGCCAACGCGGCCCGGAGATTGGGATGGCGTGAGGCATGAGCAGTGAACTCGAACAACAGGACTGACCAAGCTGGATCGTCGCCGACCAACTGCAAGTAACGGCGGGTCGCCACGCGCATGCCGCCGGCCTTCATCGCAGTGCTGAGTTGTTCAAAACGCCGCGCGATCTGTCGGTCGTAGACGGCAAAAAACAAGTCATCCTTGCCAGCGAAGTTCGAATAGACGGCGCCCTTCGTGTATCCCGCTTGCGCTGAAACGCGGTCAAGCGAGGCTCCATGGTATCCGTCACGGCGGAACACCCGCGCCGCGGCCACTATGAGCTCTTCTCGTATCCGCGCGCTGCGTTCTGCCCGCGACTCTCGTCCGACCGGTCGGCTGTCAGTTCTCGATGTCATTTGCCCTGTCTATCAAGTTATGGATACCATCGGTATTCTAATACCATAGGTTTTTAAAATCAATATTTGATGAAATGAATGCCGAGATGCAAGTTTGATTGACTAGGAGTTGGGTGTGTCATTAAAGATAGAATAAATAAAGATTTGGTAGCCGAATCGAGTCGCAATCAGCACATTAACCGAGGCGTAAACCCCGCTTTCGAATGGGGTAACTCAAGGACCGCAACGGGTCGACTCCTGCTATATGCCATGACTGGAGTTGTGGGGCCGGTTTACGCAAGTAAGCGGTTGTTCGCCAGGCTTGATTTCCAGTCAGACAAAGGACTGGAGTCGGCCAATAGCCGCCCATTGAGTAACCGCCAATCTGTGATATTCAATGATTCCTTTGGCATTTGTTGGTTAAGCAATTATGCTTAGCAACAATAGCGGACATAGAGGTCAGCTTTTGTCATTCTTCAACGAACTGAAACGCAGAAACGTCTTTAAGGTAACCATTGCCTATGTCGTTATGGCGTGGCTGGTGATGCAGGTGGCGGATGTCATTCTGAACAATGTGGAAGCCCCGGACTGGGTGTTTCACGTCATCCTGTTACTGCTGGGTATCGGCTTACTTTTCGCCATCTTTTTCGCCTGGGCCTTTGAACTCACCCCAGAAGGCATCAAGAAAGAAAAAGACATTGACCGCACCCAATCGATAACACACGTTACCGGTCGCAAGCTGGATTTTATAATCATCGGGATAATGGCGGTGGCTCTGGGTTATTTTGCCTATGACAAGTTGGTGCTATCCGCATCCCGCGAAGCTGCGCTGGTCGAGGCCACAACCCAGGCCGCAGTAGAACAGGCGGCGATCGATGAGGTTGCCGTTGAATCCGACAAGTCCATCGCAGTTCTGCCATTCGTCAACATGAGCGATGATCCAGGTAATGAATACTTCTCCGATGGCATTTCCGAAGAACTGCTGAA
>PVMK01165122.1_pt1 | contig 68213 bp, 63 predicted proteins | sample 1853481 | NCBI WGS metagenome assembly PVMK01 (sample SAMN08533507, study PRJNA380276) | Marine sediment metagenome, whole genome shotgun sequencing project.
TGTTTGCGCAGGTTGAGACCACCGAGGCGGATTTTGGCGTAGTGCCGGTCGAAAATTCCAACCAGGGCATTGTCAGCCATACACTGGACAGATTTATAGACTCTGATCTGAAAATTTGTGGTGAAATTGAAATGGCTATTCACCACAATTTGCTGAGCCAGGCCAAGAGTCTCGCTGGCATCGAACGGGTCTATTCTCACCAGCAGTCGCTGTCGCAGTGCAAGACCTGGATTCGCCAGCACCTGCCTACAGCGGAGTGCATTGCAGTCAGCAGTAATGCCGAGGCCGCAAGACGGGTACGGCATTCACCTGACGCGGCAGCCATATCCAGTCGTTCTGCGGCCAATATTTATGGTGTACCGATATTGTTTGCCCGTATCGAAGACCAGCCTGACAATGCCACGCGCTTCCTGGTTATAGGCAGGCAGTTGCTGGCACCTTCCGGTGATGACAAAACCTCCCTGTTACTGGCTGGCGATGAGGGCCCCGGTGCTTTGCATTCCTTATTGTCCCCGTTGGCGCGTTATTCTCTGAATATGAGCCGGATTGAGTCACGCCCTGCCAGCACGGCCAGTTGGTCATATGTATTTTTTATCGATGTAGAGGGTCACGCAGAAACGGAGCCTCTTAAATCGGCACTGGCCGAGATGCAAAACACGTCCGGATTGACACGTGTATTGGGGTCTTACCCAAAAGCGGTTGACTCCCGACCTGCCAGTAGCACTGACAACAAAGCCTGATACGATGAACAGGTTCATCCCAACACTTAGAAATACACTGGAACAGGTGTGATCCTCACGGTTGAACCGGCACGCTCCGGCTTACAGGGAGAGCTTATACCACCCGGTGATAAGTCGATTAGCCACAGAGCGTTGATTTTCTCCAGCCTGGCGGCTGGGCGATCCGAACTGAGTGGTCTGCTTGAAAGTGAAGACACCCTGGCCACCTTAAGGGCATGTGAACAATTGGGTGCGGTTGTGGAGCGAAGTGATGGAAAAATATTCATCACCGGCACCGGCGGCAATCTCAGTCCACCTCCAGGTGGACAGCTGGAAATGGGAAATTCGGGTACGGCGATGCGTCTGCTGGCCGGTGTATTGAGTGGTCAGAAATTTGACAGCACGTTGAGTGGCGATGAATCTCTGAACAGCCGTCCGATGGCACGGATCGTTGTACCACTCACCTTGATGGGCGCGGACATTACCGCATCAGGGGCAGGTACAGCACCATTGCTGGTTCGCGGCCATGGCAAGTTGCATGGTATAGATTATGTTTCCCCGGTTGCCAGCGCGCAGATCAAATCCTGTGTATTACTTGCCGGACTATTCGCTTCCGGTACCACCCGCGTGACGGAGCCCCGTTTAAGCCGTGATCACACTGAACGCATGTTGCCTTTATTTGGTGTAGATCTGCCAGCGCCCTGTAGTGTTAACGGGGGTTCCAGACTGACGGCAACCAGGTTCGCTATTCCAGGTGATATCTCATCCGCAGTTTTTGCCCTGGCTGCTGCTGCCATGACCCCGGGTTCAGATGTATTGCTACGACACGTGGGTCTGAACCCCACGCGCACCGGTTTTCTCCGCTGCCTGGAGGCCATGGGAGCTGATATCAGTATCATTAACCAGTCTGCACAAAGCACAGAACCGGTCGGTGATATTCATCTTGTTTTCAACGGCGGCCTGAAAGCCATAGATGTTCCGGAATCCCTGGTTCCAGACATGATTGATGAATTACCCCTGTTGATGGCGTTAGCTGCCACCGCATCAGGTATTACGCGGATACGGGGTGCGGCAGAGCTAAGGGTAAAAGAAAGCGACAGGCTGGCAGTCATGGCAGTCGGCCTGCAAAAACTGGGTGTTGAGCTCACAGAATATCCTGACGGCATAGACATTAAAGGTGGCGAAGTTTCCGGTGGTCGTGTTGCAAGTGCCGGGGATCACCGTTGTGCCATGTCTTTTGCCGTGTTGGGTCTGGTTGCATCGGAGCGGGTGCGGATCGAGGAAGCAGAGTTTATTGCGACCTCATATCCCGGGTTCAATACCGACATGCGCCAATTGGGTGCCAATATGGAAGAACTCTCGTGAGCAAGCCCGGTAGCGATGGCGCCGATGTGCCGGTTATCGCAATAGACGGGCCCGGCGGTTCCGGCAAGGGTACGATTACAACGCGCCTGGCAAATCATCTCGGCTGGAATTTTCTTGATAGCGGGGCACTGTACCGTCTGACCGCGCTGGCGGTGATGAAAAAACAAACACCCCTGGAAGATGAAAGCGCATTGGGCGAAGTTGCCGCCAATCTGGATATCCGTTTTGAGACCAGCGGCAACGCTGTAAGGGCCCTGCTGGGTGAGCAGGATGTCAGTGACCGTTTACGCAGAGAAGATACCGGTGTGGTGGCGTCGAAGATAGCCGCCATACCTGCTGTCAGGGCAGCGCTGGCTGAACGACAAAGACGTTTCCGCCAGCTTCCGGGACTGGTTGCAGATGGCCGGGATATGGGAACCGTCATTTTTCCGGATGCAAAGCTCAAGATATTTTTAACGGCAAGTGCTAAAATTCGTGCCGAACGACGTTATAAGCAGTTGAAAGACAAGGGGGAAAATGTTAATCTCACGCGCCTTTTCAGGGAGATTAAAGCCCGTGACGCACGCGACCAATCGCGTAGTATCGCGCCGCTAAGACCGGCTGAAGACGCAGTGATCATTGATTCGACCCTTATGGACATTGACGAAGTGTTCAGGAAAGTCCTTTCTTTAATCTGAATCTGCAATTCAAGCCACTGAATATAAAAGGGTAATATGGTGCCATCCATGATGGATGGTGTTTTTAAAACGGCACAATAATGTGCCATGAAAGGCACAATCACGTGCCCAACAACCAGGTGGATATTCTGTATCGCACAGAATGTCTTATGGATTAAATCTAATGACTGAAAGTTTCGCTGAACTATTTGAACAAAGCCTCGCTTCACAAAGCCTGAAGCCGGGTACTATCATTACCGGTACGGTAGTAGAAATCAGGGACGACGCTGTTGTCGTCAACGCCGGATTAAAATCAGAGGGCATTGTGCCCATCTACCAGTTCCGTTCCCTGAGCGGAGAACTGGAAGTAGAAGTTGGAGATAGCGTAGAAGTTTCGCTGGAAGCCGTTGAAGACGGTTACGGTGAAACCCGCCTGTCACGGGAAAAAGCCAAACGCGCAATGGTTTGGGACAAGCTTGAGAGTGCATTCGAAGGCGAAGATACCGTGCAGGGCAAAATCAGCGGAAAAGTCAAAGGCGGCTTTACGGTTGATATCAACGATATCCGTGCATTCCTGCCAGGATCACTGGTGGATGTACGTCCGGTTCGTGATCCCGCTTACCTTGAAGGTAAGGATCTGGAATTCAAAATTATCAAACTGGACCGTAAACGCAATAACGTAGTGGTATCCCGTCGTGCTGTTGTTGAACTTGAATTCAGCGCGGAACGTGAGCAGTTACTCGAGAACCTGGAAGAGGGTGTCATTGTCAAAGGCGTGGTCAAGAACCTCACCGACTATGGCGCGTTTATCGACCTCGGCGGTATTGATGGCCTGTTGCATATTACTGACATGGCATGGAAACGTGTCCGTCACCCCAGCGAAATTGTCAACGTAGGTGATGAGCTGGAAGTGCGGGTGCTGCGCTTCGACCGTGATCGTAACCGTGTTTCACTTGGCCTGAAACAGCTGGGTGATGATCCCTGGAATGATCTGGCGCGCCGTTACCCGGTGGGTACCCGTTTGTTTGGACATGTTTCCAATATCACCGATTATGGCTGTTTTGTTGAAATCGAAGATGGCGTTGAAGGCCTGGTGCATGTATCTGAAATGGACTGGACCAACAAGAATGTTAACCCGGCCAAGGTTGTTCAGACCGGTGACGAGACCGAAGTCATGGTTCTCGAAATCGACGAAGAACGCCGCCGTATTTCACTGGGTATGAAGCAGTGTGCTTCCAATCCGTGGGAAACCTTCGCAGCTACCCATAACAAGGGCGACCGTGTTACCGGCGCCATCAAGTCGATTACCGATTTCGGTATCTTTATTGGTCTTGACGGTGGTATCGACGGTCTGGTTCACTTGTCTGACATCTCCTGGCTCACACCGGGTGAGGAGTCTGTACGCAATTTCAGCAAGGGTGAAGATGTTGAAGCCGTGGTACTGGCTGTTGATCCTGAACGTGAACGTATCTCCCTGGGCCTCAAGCAATTGGATCAGGACCCGTTTGCAACTTTCATGGCAGAACACCCACGTGGCAGCCAGGTTAAAGGCATCGTCAAGGAAGTTGACGCCCGTGGCGCCGTGATCGAGCTGGTCGATGGTGTTGAAGGTTATCTGCGTGCATCTGACATCAAGAAAGAGCGTGTTGAAGATGCGAGCAAGGTACTCTCCGTCGGTGATGAGATTGAAGCTAAATTCATCAGTCTTGATCGTAAGAACCGCAGCCTGGCGCTGTCTGTTCGTGCGCTCGAGGACGATGAACTTGCTGAAGCACTCGATGATTACCGTTCGCAGAATGCTTCCAGTGGTACGACTTCACTGGGTGAACTGCTCAAAGAGCAGCTTGATCAGGATAGTTGATAAAGAAAACGGGCGGCTCAGTGAGAGCCGCCCGATTTTTAACCAACTCTAAAAAAATATAAAACAGGAACGTGAGAATCCAATGACCAAATCAGAATTGATTGACCGGCTGGCTGAAGTACAAACACACCTCGCACATCTGGATGTTGAACTTGGTGTTAAATCCATACTGGAACAAATGAGCGGTTCGCTGTCTTCAGGCGAACGTATCGAAATTCGGGGTTTCGGAAGCTTTTCATTGCATTATCGTGCACCGAGAATGGGCCGCAACCCGAAAACCGGTGAGGCCGTTGCACTGCCAGGTAAGCATGTACCGCACTTCAAACCGGGCAAATCACTGCGTGAACGGGTAAACAATATCTCCTGATAATTTGCTGGAGTTATGGTGAAAAAAATTGGTTTTATCCTGGTAGCTATTGCAGCTATTGTGGTTGGATTGCTGGTTGGTACACTGAATGCCGACCCTGTCCAGCTGGACCTGCTTTGGGTTCAGTTTGAAATCCCACTGGGCCTGGCCATTTTGCTGGGCTTTTCACTGGGTCTGGTGATGGGTTTGAGTATGATTTACTTTGCCCGTGTCCTGCCATTACGGTTTCAGTTGCGCAAAGCAAGGGCCGCATTAATTAATCAAGACAGCCCTGGCGAACAAGACACCCCTGGTTTAATCCTGTCTGATGATTGAAATACTATTGCTTGCCCTGATTCCGGCGGCAGCCTGGACTGGCTGGATATTAGCCAAAAGTACAACCTCCCGCGGGGAACGTAAACGCAATCGCAATTTCAGTAACCGGTATTTCAAGGGCCTCAACTACCTTCTGGATGAGCAACCCGACAAGGCCATCGCAGTATTTATTGAAATGGCAGAGGTGACTACCGATACGATTGAAACCCATCTTGCACTAGGTAGCCTGTTCAGGCGCCGTGGTGAAGTTGACCGGGCTATCAGGGTCCACCAGAATATCATTTCAAAACCGGGTCTGGATGAGCGTCAGAAAACCCGTGCTTTACTTGAATTGGGTGAGGATTATATGAGCGCCGGTCTGTTTGACCGTGCGGAAAACCTGTTTAATGAGTTATCAGAGCCTGAATCACACGCACCTTCCGCATTGCGACACCTGCTGGATATTTACCAACAGGAAAAAGACTGGGAAAAGGCCCTGCAGCAGGCACAAAAACTTGAAGCCGTGACAGATGAAAAAATGGGCCTTGTGATGGCGCATTTTTGCTGCGAAATGGCAGAAATCGATCTTAAAGAAAATAAACCGGCCGCTGCAAGAAAACATTTGCGTCAGGCCAGGCGATATTTTCCGGAAAGCATTCGTGCGAGATTCATACTGGCCCGAATCGCCAGGCAGCAGGAGATGTTTTCCGAGGCACTGGATGTCTATGAGGAAATTGCAGAAATGGAAACGGAGTACATCCATGAATTTCTGCAGTCATACTTGGCCTGTGCTCAGAAAGCCGAAGAATTCCCACGTGCGCTGGCGAGCATGGAGAAATGGGCTGAGCATTATGATGGTGTCAGCCTGTTACTGTCCCAAACAGCCGTGATCCGGGAAGAGCAGGGGCTTGACGCCGCCACCCGTTACCTGGCCGAGTCATTGACCCGCCGTCCGTCGGTCAAAGGCCTGGATCACCTGATTGAATTGAAACTTGAAGGTGGGCCGGAAACAGAGTCCGGTGATGAAATATTGCGTGCTGTAGCACAAAAACTGCTGGCCAGACAACCGTCCTATCGCTGCACACATTGTGGTTATGCGGGCCACAGTCATCATTGGCAATGTCCCAGTTGCAAGAACTGGAGCACCACGCGGATCATCCGCGGCGTCCTGGGCGAATAGACCGTGAGTCTGGTTGCCCTGGAATGGCAATCCTTTTATGGCTGGATTGTAATCAGTTTATTTTCAGGTATTTTGAGTTATTTCAGCTGTACCAGGGCACTGTTCATGGCTGAAAGATCGGGCATGATCGCACAACCGGGTAAGCGTCAAAGTCATGAGGTTGCGACACCGACAGGCGGTGGACTGGGACTGATTTTCAGCATATTAATGACGTCACTTGGTTTGCAGTTAGTCCTTCCCTTACCTGGTTTTTGGTGGCAAAACATGCTTCCAGGCATTCTTTTACTCGCCATTGTCGGCTGGCGTGATGACAAATTTCCGGTTTCTTCACTGGTACGCCTATTGGTTCAGCTTGCAGTCAGTCTTTGGTTGTTAGGCTTTGGCTGGTGGCAGTTTTCATTGACAGGTATGGTGTTGTTTACAAGTAGTATTGTGGCAATTGTCTGGCTGATGAATCTGTATAACTTTATGGATGGAAGCAATGGTATGGCTGGCTTTCAGGGAGTATTTACAGGCGCGATGCTGGTGGTACTGTTTCAAATCGGTGAGCAATATGAAATGGCTCTGATTGCTTTGATTGTAGCGGCCGCCTGTGGCGGGTTTCTACCATTGAATTTTCCGCGGGCGCGCGTATTCATGGGGGATGTTGCCAGTGTACCCCTCGGGTTCATATTCGCTTCTCTCGCAGTTTACGGAATACAGACAGGCAGCTTCAGTTTGCCCGTGTTTATTTTGATCATGTCGGTGTTCCTTGTTGATGCGACGCTGACGTTGCTTGCAAGGGTATTAGCTGGAGAGCGGTGGTATACTGCGCACGCCCAACATGTGTACCAGAGACTGATCGGCCAGGGATGGTCGCACAGCAAGGTATTGGTGGTTTACCAGGCCATAAATGTGATGTTGGTGCTACCAGCCATAGTGCTGGCAAGAATATATCCGCAATATGCCATGGTAACAGTTGGGTTTACGTTGTTATTGCTCGGAGTGTGCTGGCAAATTGCAAATCGGAGGCTTGTCATGCATGCTACAGTGCAGTTGAAATGAAACGCATTCTCAATATCGTTCGTCACCCGCGTGCAGCGGTAATTGTCCATGACTTTTGCATGGTTGTGTTGGCGTTGTTTGCGACTGTCTGGTTTATCGAAAGTATCTCTGCAACAACTTTAAGCAATAATTTTCCGTCCCTGACCAGCCTGTTCATCGTTCTGGTGTTACAGGGCAGTGTTCTGTGGGCAACAGGCCTTTATAAAGGCCTGTGGCGATTCGCCAGCTTCCAGGATATGTGGAATATAGCCCGTGCCAGTACTTTTGGTACGGCTGCTGTCATGGCCGCGCTGGTACTTGCAGAGGGCCCGGCTATCGTTCATTGGATACCTGCGCTCTTGATTTATCCTGCGCTATTGTTCGTGCTGTTGGGTCTACCGAGGATGTGTTACCGCTTCTGGAAAGATTCGCGTATATCGAATACAACATCTGTGAAGGGTTTCAAGCGGGTCCTGATTCTCGGCGCAGGGCGCTCCGGTGCCATGCTGGAAAGAGAATTACGACGTCGCGGAGGCTTCGAAGTTGTCGGCTTTCTGGATGATGATAAACGCCTGCGTGGCTCACAGGTCCATGGTGTTCCGGTACTTGGACTTATTGATCAACTACCAAAAATTGGACTTGGATACAGGGCTGACCTGGCCATCATTGCCATGCCTTCTGCCAGCAATCAGCAGATGCAACGTATTGTCGAGGTTTGCGAGCTAAGCGAAATTGACTTCCGTACTTTACCAACACTCCAGGATCTTGGCTCCCAGGCAACGAATATCGGTGATTTGAAGCGGGTGGTCATCGATGATCTCCTGGGTCGTGATCCGGTGTCACTGGAGTGGGAGTCCATTCGTGAAGGTCTGGTAGGCAAACGTGTATTGATTACCGGTGGCGGGGGCTCGATCGGTTCGGAGTTATGCCGCCAGATTGCGCGTCTGAACCCGATTGAAATAATCATCATTGATCATAGCGAATACGCATTATACCGGATTGACCATGAGCTACGCAGTGAATACCATGACCTGGTCTTTTACTCTATTCTCGGTGATATCTGCGACCCGGCTACGGTTGAAAAAGTCATTGGCGACTACAAGCCGGATGTAGTGTTTCATGCGGCTGCCTACAAGCACCTGCCTATTTTGCAGACCCAGATACGTGAAGCTTTTCGCAATAATGTATTTGGAACCGTGCGCGTGGCCGAAGCGGCGGAACGTCATGGTGTGGGCACCTTTGTGTTGATTTCTACCGATAAGGCAGTCAACCCGGCAAATATCATGGGTGCGACCAAGCGGGTCGCTGAAATGTATTGCCAGAATATGAATGCCCGCTCACATACGCGCTTCATAACGGTTCGGTTCGGCAATGTGTTGAACTCAAATGGAAGTGTGGTACCCCTGTTCCAGGAACAGATCGCAAAAGGTGGCCCGGTTACCGTCACCCACCCGGAGATATCCCGGTATTTCATGACGATTTCCGAGGCCAGCCAGTTGATTATGCAGGCTGCTGTATTGGGTGATGGTGGTGAAATCTATGTGCTTGATATGGGCGAGCCGGTCAATATCACCTACCTTGCCGAGCACCTGATTCGCCTTGCCGGTAAGGAACCCGGGCGTGATATCGATATTATATATACCGGTCTGCGTCCCGGTGAAAAACTATTTGAACAGTTATTCCATGAGCTTGAGCCTTATGAGCGGACCACACATGAAAAAATTCTGCTGGCTCATCCACGTGAGGCAGACTGGGACGAGTTACGTGCGGAATTGAGGGATTCTGAGCTGGCCGTCCGGCGTTATGATACCGACAACTTGAAGAAGGCATTGTTGCGCCTGGTACCGGAACTGGCCAAATCCGGCTTCAATACGGAACCTGCAAAGGTTATCCCGATCTACAGAAGTCGTTAGACATTTCGTTCATGGTTGTACGACCTCCATCCGAGTGGCCACAGGGTAAAGTTGTCTGTTTCAAACATCAGTCGGAAGTGCTGAAAGGCAATATCTGGTCTGATCCTGCCGAACGTGATTTCCATGTTTATTTACCCCCTGGCTATTCCGGGTCGGGTGAGCCCTATGTTGCCTTGTGGGATTTTGCTGCTTTTACCAACGCAGGTCCCGGTCATTTGAACTGGAGAAACCAGGGTGAAAACCTGCCGCAACGACTGGATCGTTTGATTGGCAGCGGCGAAATGCCACCGGTGGTCGTACCTATGCCGGATTGCTACACTTCGCTGGGTGGCAATCAATATGTAAATTCACCATCGGTTGGTCGTTACGCCGACTACGTGGTAAATGAACTGGTTCCATTTCTGTCCGGACATGTCAACGTTATCAACGATCGAAATGGCCGCGGTGTCTTCGGTAAATCATCCGGCGGTTACGGCGCACTGGTGCATGCCATGTATTACCCTGATACCTGGGGCGGACTGGCTTCCCATGCCGGTGATATCGGTTTTGAATGGGTTTATCGACCGGAGTTTCCACGGGCAGCAGCGGAATTGTCAGCGCTGGGTGGGGATCCCTATCGTTTCCTGAAAAATTTCTGGCGTAAGAAATCCCCGGGATCACCGGACTATTCCACCTTACTGACGTTGGCTATGGCCGCCAGTTATGATCCGGGCGATAGTCAGGAAACCGCTATCCAGCTTCCGTTTGATTTGCATACATGTGAGCTGGACAAGGTTCGTTGGAACCAATGGTTGTCCCATGACCCCCTGAATCTGCTGGAATCGCATGTAGTGCAACTTAATTCACTGAAGATACTCTATATCGATGTTGGCAGCCGGGATCAGTACAACATCCAATATGGTACCCGCGCCTTTGTAAAACGCCTTGAAAAGCTGGGTATCGAGCACCATTTCGAAGAGTTCGATGGCACCCACTCAGGTATGGACTGGCGGCTGGATATTTCGCTGCCAAAACTTGCCAAGGCATTATATGGGGTCGATGACCCTGTTACCCGGAACTGATAATTGGAATTTAAATGATTGAAATTACAAAAAGCGCCCAGAAATATTTTGGAAGACTGATAGCACAGCAGGAAATGGATGATATTGGCTTGCATTTGACGGTGCTAAAACCGGGTACGCCTCTTGCCTCCTGCGATCTGCAGTTCCATGTTCCAGGTCAGTCCGGTGAAAAGGAACTTGAGTTCAACTACGACGAGTTTAATTTGTATGTTCGCGCTGGCAGTGAGCAGTGGCTTGAGAAAGCGAAAATAGATTTTGAGGAATCTAATGCAGGTGGCCAGTTAACGATCAAGGCACCGGGGATCAAAGGCACCAAGCCGAAAGACTCCGCGGAACTGGCTGAGAAAGTTGCCTGGGTTCTGGAAGCAGAAATCAATCCCGGCCTGGCTTCACATGGTGGCATGGTGTCGCTAGAACAGATAACAGATAAATACGAAGTGATATTACGTTTTGGTGGCGGTTGTCACGGTTGCGGAATGGCCAATGTTACCCTGCAAGAGGGTATCGACAAGACACTTAAAGAGTATTTCCCGGAGATTACAGCTGTTATTGACGCTACCGACCATGCCAGTGGTGATAACCCGTATTACAAGTAGTCCTGATCAGTAAGGCATTTAATACCAATGGTGAGCATATCTTGCCCGCCATTGGTCAGAATTGACCTGTAACTTTATTTGTCTTTGATTTCGGTAAGGCCTTGCTGGCTCGCATACCAGGCTGCGATATCTTCGATGTCCGCATCACTGAGATTGGCGGCAAACCCATTCATGATCGCATTCTTACGGTTTCCGTCACGGAAGCTGTATAGCGTTTTACTCAGATAGTCCTGATGCTGCCCACCCAGGTTGGGGTAAATCGGCATAATGCTTTTTCCCGTTTCACCATGACATGCGTGACAGGTTGTAGATTTATTTTGCCCTTCAGCGGCATTGCCGGCAGAGAAAGCCATGGCAGGAATAACCGAAAGAAGGGTGATCGCTACTGCATTCTGGATTTTATTCATTTTATTTATCACCCTGCTCATTGGTCTGCGCACTAAGGTAGACCGCAATATCATCAATATCCTGGTCTGAAAGTGCTTCAGCCTGCAGGTTCATGGTTTTGTGCTGGCGTTCACCCGATTTGAAGGCCTTCAGCGCAATGACCAGGTATTCCATGTTTTGTCCACCGATACGGGGAACATGGTAAGTCGGGTAGATGTTTTTATAGCTGGCAATTCCATGGCAACCGGTGCAGGTGTAGGCCTTTATCTTTCCAGCCTTGTAGTCTCCAGTTGCAAATGCATTGATGGAAACCAGGCACAACAGCAAAGTAAGCAGGGTTTTTCGAATACGCATATGAGTGACCGTAGTAGGTGATTATTATTAGTAGCGGGCGATTATAACCTCAGATCACGTCTTTGCACCAACATTGACGATTTTACCCATAGACGAAAACGTGAAGGGAACCGGTCGAAGCTGCTGCTTTCAGTCTTGCACAATTCGCAGGGAGTTGGGTGTACCTCCTGAGACCTTACAAAACATGGATGTTTTGGATGAGCCTACACGGACGTATTCATGGCGTGTCTCAGGAGGTACACCCAACTTCCTGCGAATCCCTGATCGAATCCTTCAAAACCAGTGCTAACCGATCCGCCGCGACACGGGTACCTCCCACCTGGGACACGCTTCAAGGCCATCCCTGGCTCGCTCGGTCGCCGACATCCTTGTCGGCTCACGGTCCCAGGTGGGAGGTACCCGTATCCCGGCTTAGGGTTTGTGGATTCTTTTTGCATTAACAGAAATCCCGCGACTTGGTCTTTAGCCTTTCATTAACCCGTCAAAATCATGTACCTGCCTGGCGATCAGGTGATATACCTCGCCGTCACTTTCCATCACACCATCCACGGCGATCAGTGACGCATTGAGAATTATGCTGCGCTGGCGCTCCCACAGGCGTTGCCAGATCACCACGTTGACATGTCCGGTTTCGTCTTCGAGGGTCAGGAAGATGGTGCCGTTGGCGGTCATGGGGCGTTGCCGCATGGTGATCAGGCCACAGGCACGGGTGTGGGTGCCGTGTTTTAACTGCAGCAGTTGTTGAGCTGTCCTGACGCGCCGCTGACGTAGAATGCTGCGTATCAGTGCGACAGGGTGACGTCCCAGGGTCAGGCCCGTGGCGGCATAATCTGCTCTTAGGTCATCGGTCTCTGAAGCAGGGCGGATGGCGGTAGCATTATCTTTCAGATTTATGCCCTGGAGTAAATCTGCCGGTTGCTTTTCTGTAGCCGCCACTTCCCAGCGGGCGCGGTGGCGATGGCCTGCAATTCCCCTGAGTGCTGCGGCTTCTGCCAGTGCGGCAAGCTCACGTCGGTTCAGTTGTGCTCGGGTGCACAGGTCTTGTGCATCGGTAAAGACCTGGCTGCTGCGGGCGTTGCTAATGCGTTCGGCAGCCTGTTGGCCCAGGCCCTTGATCAAACGCAGGCCCAGACGTAGTTGTGGGATATTCTTATCGCTACGGGTCAGCGTGCAATTCCAGTTGCTGTAACGGATATCTGCCGGCAATACGGTGACACCGTGACGGCGTGCATCCTGTACCAGTTGCGCCGGTTGGTAAAAACCCATGGGTTGTGAATTGAGCAGGGCGCAGGTGAATGCTGCCGGATGGTGGCATTTTAGCCATGCGGATACGTATACCAGCAGTGCAAAACTGGCGGCGTGTGATTCCGGAAACCCGTATTCCCCAAAACCTTTGATTTGTTCAAATATCTGTTCTGCAAACGCAAGTTGATAGCCCCGTTCCAACATGCCGTTGACCAGTCGCTGGCGCATGTGCTCCATGCCGCCGCGGCGTGCCCAGGCTGCCATTGAGCGGCGTAGTACATCGGCTTCAGAGCCACTGAAGCCGGCCGCTACCATGGCGACCTGCATGACCTGTTCCTGGAAAATAGGTACACCCAACGTACGCTGTAACACTTTGCGTAGCGCTTCTGAGGGGTAGACTACCTGTTCCAGTCCACGCCGGCGCTGCAGGTAGGGATGCACCATATTGCCCTGTATAGGGCCGGGTCTGACAATGGCCACTTCGATGACCAGGTCATAGAAGCAGGCGGGTTTCAAGCGTGGCAGCATGGCCATCTGTGCACGGGATTCGATCTGGAATACACCGATGGTGTCGGCCTTCTGGATCATCCGGTAGGTTTCAGGGTCTTCGGGTGGTACATCTGCAAGGCCCATGCCGGTGCCATGAAAATCATTTACCAGGTCAAGACAGCGATGAATGGCACTCAGCATGCCCAGTGCCAGGCAGTCCACTTTAAGCAAGCCCAGGGTTTCGAGGTCATCCTTGTCCCACTGGATGACGGTGCGATCCGCCATCGTGGCATTCTCAACCGGCACCAGCGAGGCCAGGGTGTTCTCAGAGATAACGAAACCACCGACATGCTGGGACAGGTGGCGGGGGAAAACCGGTCAGGCTTTGTACCAGGTACAGTAACTGCTGAAGTTTCAGGTCATCTGCCGTGATTCCTTGCTCGGCGATTCGATTGGCAAACCGTTCCGGCTCATCCCACCACGATATGTTACGTGCCAGTTGATCAACTTCGGTGAGGCTAAAGCCCAGTACCTTGCCAACATCACGTATCGCACTGCGGGGGCGATAGCTGATAACGGTTGCCGCCAGCGCCGCCCGGTCACGTCCATATTTGCGGTAGATGTACTGGATAACCTCTTCGCGGCGATCATGTTCGAAATCGACATCAATATCCGGTGGCTCATCACGTTCACGGGAGATAAAGCGTTCAAACAGCATATTCATCCGTGCCGGATCCACCTCGGTAATACCGAGGCAGTAACAGACGGCGGAATTGGCAGCGGAGCCGCGTCCCTGGCAAAGGATGTCCTGGCTGCGTGCAAACTGGACGATGTCATGGACCGTCAGGAAATAGGATTCGTAATGCAGTGCGGAAATCAGTTCCAATTCATGTTCAATCTGTTGTCGTAATTCCTGATTGATACCGGTTGGCCAGCGTTGCCGGATACCTGCCTCGGTCAGGTCACGTAAATGTGCGGCACTGCTAATGCCTTGCGGTACAACTTCATGCGGGTATTGATAACGCAATTGATCCAGGCTGAACTGACAGCGCTGAGCAATGTGTACTGATTCATCCAGCAACTCCTGACGATACAAGGTGGCCAGGCGCGAACGGCTGCGTAAATGCCGTTCACCGCAGGGCAGGGCACGGTAACCCAACTCCGGCAAGGTGCAGCCATGCCGGATGGCCGCCAGTACGTCGTGTAGCATACGGCGCGAACGCTGATGCATCTGCACATCACCGCAGGCTGTCACGGGCAGACCGGCAGTCTCTGCAATATTGATCAGCTGTGCCAGGTATGTGTGGTCATCGGAGCCCAGATTAAGGCTGGCTGCCAGCCAACTGCGCCCGGGAAAGTGTGAGGCTACCCAGTGCGCGATTAACAGGTCTTTCTCATGGGCAGTGCTGTCGTTCACCGGCAGCCACAGCGCCAGGCAATGGTCGAGACCATTTTCATAAGCACTGTCGGGGAGTTCATAGCTGCCCTTGGGGGCATTGCGTCGTCCACGGGTAATCAGCGTACATAGTTGTGCATAACCGGTTTTGTTTTTAGCCAACAGCACCAGTCGTGAGCCATTTTCAAGCCTGAACAGACTGCCGCTTATCAGCTTGATATTTTGCCCGCGTTGCTTGCAGCGCTGTGCTTCCTCAAAGGCGCGCACAATACCAGCCAGGGAACATTCATCGGTCAGTGCAATGGCCTTATAGCCCAGCTCAGCTGCGCGTGTTACCAGCTCCTGCGGATGCGAGGCACCGTTTAGAAAGGTGAAATTGCTGGTGCAGACCAGTTCTGCATAGTCAGTTGGTACACTGGGGGAACACATACTGTATATATATACAGTTAAGAGATCAAAAGCAAACCTTATAAACTTGACTTAAGCTTAAGCTGCTGGCAAATCCAATTCTGCCTGAAGACCGCCAAGTGAACTCCGGCACAACTTCAAATGCCCACCGTAAAGACCGGCGATATCATTCACAATCCCCAAACCCTGGCCGTGGCCCGGTTTGGAATCATCCAGCTTGCAACCCCTTTGCATTACGTCTTCAAATTTTTCTTCGGGGATACCGGGGCCGTCATCCTCAACGATGAGTAGCAAGCGGCTATTCGCTGTTTTGCAATTGACCACGACCTTGCTTTTTGCCCACTTACAGGCGTTGTCGATAAGATTACCTGCCATCTCTTCCAAATCCTGAGATTCGCCACGAAACAGGCAAGTCCCCTGGCCCGAAAATTGAATTTCAATCTCACGATCCCGATAAATATGCTTAACAGCGTAAGTCAGGTCATCGAGGACCGATTTGATGCTGGTACGGTAACCAATGACGTCCTTCTTGCCATATATCCTGGCTTTTGAAAGGAAATGATCAATGCTGCTGGATATCGTGTGGGACTGATCCAGAATTATTTGCCCCTGTTCACTCGTCATGCTGCGTGCTTCGTTGCGGATGACTGTGAGTGGGTTCTTGACAGCATGTGCCAGGTCGCCTAATTGGTTTCGTGCTCTTTTCAACAATACTTCGTTGTGGTCCAGAAGGTGGTTCAGTTCTTCTACCAGTGGTTGCACATCACTGGGAAACTCCTGTGGAAGCCTATTTAACCTCCCCGTTTGCACATCCCTGATGGCCGTCTTTATGGCTTTCAATGGCTTTAGTGCCAACCGTATCTGTAATACTACGGCGAGCGACAAGCCAATACCCAGCACGAGAAAACTGGTAATGATATGTACAGAAAAATCACGGACATCATCGGAAATTTGTACTACCGGTGCTGTTGTAATAAACGTCAGTGATGTGTTTGAACGCGGGTAGGATACATGCATGATATGGGCACGTAGCGCTTGTTGGTCGGGACCATATATAGTTTGTACGTTGTGATTTTCCTCAAAATCCAGGCCACTTAAGTCCAGTGTTTCTTTCCCGAGTGAAGGTGATTTCTCCAACGATCCACTGGAACTCTTTACTTCCCAGTACCAACCGGAATTCAAGCGATAGAATCGGGGATCCGACGGCTGCTCATGCATTAGCAGGTTGCCCAACGGGTCGATTTCAATTTCAGCAACCAATTCCTCGAGGTGCGTGAACACATGGGCATCATAATGTTCCTCAATATGATGCTGGTACAGGTTGGTCAGAATAAGTGCTGTGGCCAGCAATGCCATGATGATCCAGACAATGGACAGGGCAATAATACGGGTAGTGATTGATCTATGCATTGGCGTCAGGCGTCTTTAGCTGGTAACCGAGGCCCCGTCGGGTTCTGATCAGGTCTGCTTTTAACTTTCTGCGCAGCCTGTTGATCAACACTTCGATGACATTTGAGTCAAGATCAAAATTTTGGTCATAGATATGCTCGGTTAATTCAGTTTTGGACACGACTTTGCCCGGATGTTGCATCAGGTAATCCAGAGTTCGGTACTCCAGCGCAGTCAGTTCAACCAGGTTGCCATCCATGGTGACACGGGCGGTGTTAGTGTCCAGGACAACATTGTCACAAGCCAGGGCAGGGTTGGCGTGCTTGGATGAGCGCCGGATCAACGCCTCCAACCGCGCCAGCAGTTCCTCGAATTCGAAGGGTTTGGCAAGATAGTCATCAGCCCCTGCCCTTAATCCAGTGACTTTTTCCCGCCAGGTATCACGCGAGGTCAAGATCAATACCGGCACCTCGTTCCCTGATGAGCGCCATCGTTGCAGGATACTCAAACCATCCAGCTTGGGTAAACCAAGATCCAGGATGATGGCGTCATATGGTTCTGTTTCACCAAGAAAGAGACCTTCCTCGCCATCAATGGCTATATCGACAACATACAGTTCATGGGTCAGGGCACTCTTGATCTGCCTGCTGACGTCCGTGTTGTCTTCAACAACCAGTATTCTCATAGTTTACCCTTCACGAAGAGGAATAAGTCACTAATACAAAATGCATTTTGTACCTAATGCCCAACCTTAACCCTGATTTAAATCAAGCTTCAGACTCTTTATAAATATATGTATGTTGTGTAATTGCAATCCAAACTCATTGGAACTGAAAGAGTTTTAAATTAATGGTAAGTCTTTCCAGTAATTATTCTTTCAAGCCGAAACGACCAATTCTGTCATTGCTCAGCGAGCCGATATATAAGTACCCGTCATGTTCTTCCACAGAGGTGATTTCCCTTAGGTTTATACCGCTTGGGTCGTGCAGGCTGGTGACGATGTTGCCCCCCTCATCCAGCCCGAGAATAAAACCGTAATCTATCGGCCTGGGTTTTAACCAGTCAGGTAATTTGGCTGAAAAATTTTTGAGCCACGGTTTCGGATGCATGCTGTCCATGGCAGGTAGCCGTAGTGTCGGAAGCGCCAGCCAGAAACGGCCTTGACGGTTAGATGATATGCCATCGGGGAAGCCGGGCAGGTTGTCGATGAAAATATCATGGGTTCCGGCCTTTTCACCTTTTAACCAGTACCTGATGACACGATATCGCCAGGTCTCGTTGATCAGTACGAAGTCTTCATGCTCTGAAATAGCGACACCGTTGCTGAAATACATTTCATCTATCAGCGATGTAGTGCTCTTGTCTGCCGGGTCATAAACCAGGAACCGGCCATAGGGGCGGGTTTCCAGCAGATCCAGCATATAGTTGCCCTGGTTCCATTTGCTGGAGGCATCCGTGAAGTAGATTTTGCCGTCACTGGCGATATCGACATCATCTGCAAAGCCAAAAGGTACGCCGTTCACACTGGTGGTTAATACGGTGATTTCACCGGTAGGACTGATTGACAGCAAACCTTTGTAGGCATCACAAACCACCAGGTTACCGTCATGATCAAAATGTAAACCCAGTGGCCGGCCACTGGTATCCACCCATGTTTCAACTGTGCCATCGGCCAATACCCGCTTGATAAAGCCATCCTGGGTACCCGCATAGATACGGCCCTGCTGATCTATGGCGACATCTTCCGGGCCGTAAACTTCTCCCAGGGCCAGCAACTCTGCAGAGTTCAGTAGGCTGTTTGGTGCGGTGGGGCCGGAAAGTTGTGGTGCTGTGGGTGGGTTCCAGGCAACGGAGTCTATGGGTGAGGGGTAGATGAATAGTGCGATGATTGCCAGTACTAAAATTGAGAATATTGTGATTAAGGTTTTTTTCATGGCTTGTCATATCACAGATGTGAAAAGAAAGTGCCCATATCTTAACCTTAAATACTGAGAATGAATGAAGTATAATAAGGGTACTGCTTTGCAGGACATGAAATAGATGAACCGACCAGTTTATGGCGGTTACCGGTCCATGATTGCCAGGCAGTAGGTTGGGTCTGCCCTGCAGACCTGAAACAAACAGGACTTGATCCCCGGAGGACAGGTACCGATATGATGAACTACGCTATTGTTGGTGGCGGCAGGCTTGCGCGTCACTTTTCCCACTATTTCCAGTCGCTGGAAATCCCCCATACCCGCTGGGCCCGTGATGGTCAGTGTTCATTCAATTCCTTTGAGTTGGCCGATGCTGAGCAACGTCTGCGGGAAACGGTGGGCAAGGCAGATCGTGTTTTATTGCTGGTTTCAGACAATGCCATCAGTGCATTGCTGAAACAGTATCCGTTCCTGCATGAAAAACGATTGATTCACTGCAGCGGGGCTCTGAGTTTCTCCGGTATTGCCGGGGCACATCCCTTAATGACCTTTACCGATGATCTGTATGAGTTAGAAACTTACCTGTCGATACCGTTCGCAGTGGAAGCAGGGTACTCTTTTGAAGACCTGTTTCCCGGCTTGCCCAACTCATATTTTGCAATCAACGTTGAAGACAAGGCTCGTTATCACGCCATGTGCGTAATGGCCGGTAATTTTTCCCAGGTCTTGTGGAAAGGTATTTCAGAGCGTTTTGAGCAACAACTTGATTTACCTGCTGGTAGTTTGCATCCTTATTTGAAACGGGTTGCGGACAATTTTATCGAAGTACCGAAGGCGGCATTGACCGGGCCGTTAATACGCAGTGATCAACAGACTATCGAGAAAAACATTCAGTCCCTCGATGGGGATCCATTACAGGATATATACCGTGCTTTTGTGCATTTTTATCAAAGTGAGGAAGGGCAGACCCGCATAGAGCAGGTCAAAATGGAGCAAGCATCATGAACGTACTCGATTTTCAATCCTGTAAGGAGCGTGGCGAAAAAATCGTCATGCTGACCTGCTATGACTACACTTCGGCCTGCATTGTGCAGGATTCAGATATTGATGTAATCCTGGTGGGCGACAGTGCCGCGATGGTCATGCATGGTTACGGAACGACCATTCCGGCTGATATTGCAATGATGTGCCAGCATATTGAGAGCGTATCGCGTGGTACGAAGAATAAATTTATTGTTGGCGATATGCCGTTTCTGTCATTCCGTCAGTTGTTGACGGATAACATGCGTGCCGTTGCCAGTGTCATGAAAGCGGGTGCCCATGCGGTCAAGCTGGAAGGTATCGAAGGAAATGTTGAAACCATCAAACACATCGTCAAATCCGGTGTGCCGGTCATGGGGCACCTGGGTTTAACTCCGCAGTCAGTAAATCAGCTTGGTGGTTACCGGGTACAGGGACGTGGTGAGCGTGCAGCGAAGATACTCAGGGAGGAGGCATTAGCCTGCGAGCAGGCGGGTTGTTTCGCAATCGTGCTTGAGTGTGTGCCCGACGATCTGGCAGCTGAAATAACGGCGTCGCTGAGCATTCCGACGATCGGTATCGGTGCCGGTGCCCGCACTGATGGGCAGGTGCTGGTGATGCAGGACTTACTGGGTTTATCCAGTGATTTCAAACCAAAATTTGTACGTAAATATCTGGATGGCCGCAAGGTGTTACTGGACGCTTTCAATGCCTATGCCAGTGATGTGAAAAACGGCCAGTTTCCGGCGGCCGATGAGAGTTACGGCCAATGAAAATATTCACATCCGTAACCGAGTGGCAAAGCTACCGTGCTGCCATGCAGGAAACCCCGGTGGGTTTTGTTCCGACCATGGGGGCTTTGCACCAGGGGCATTTATCGCTGGTGAAAGCCAGCCGGGAAAATAACACCTTTACCATCGTCAGTGTGTTCATCAATCCAAAGCAATTTGATGACAGCACTGACTTTGATGCGTATCCGAATGACTTCCGGAAGGATCTTGAGCGGCTTAAAAATGCAGGTGTAGATGCAGTGCTGCTACCGGATACGGCACAAATCTACGCTGACGATTATCGTTTCAAGGTCACCGAAGGGGAATTAAGTCAGCGCCTGTGCGGTGCTCATCGACCGGGTCATTTCGACGGTGTTTTAACCGTGGTGATGCGTTTATTGAACCTGGTCAAACCCGAAAATGCTTATTTTGGTGAAAAAGATTATCAGCAGCTGCAACTGATCCGTGACATGGTGGCTGCATTTTTCATGCCGGTGAATATCGTTGGCTGTGCAACGGTCCGTGAAGCTGATGGGTTGGCCATGAGTTCTCGTAACCAGCACCTGGGTATCGGTAACCGGGTGAAGGCTGCGTCTTTGTATGCCGCGTTGAAACAAAGCCGTACAGCTACCGAGGCCAAAAAAGTACTGACCGGGCAGGGTTTCGATGTCGATTATGTCGAAGATATCGCTGACCGGCGCCTGGCGGCAGCGCGGCTGGGTAATACGAGGTTGATTGATAATGTCGAAATCTGAACAGACAGGTTCTGAACACAAAGGGGCAAAGCCCAACATCCTGTTATTGATGTCCGGTTCGATTGCCTGTGCCAAGGCTTCATCACTGATTTCGGAATGGACGAAACAAGGTAGTAAAGTCCGGGTGGCCTGCACTCGCAGCGTGGCCGGGTTTGTCGGGCCTGCCACTTTGCAGGGGTTGGGTGCCGAGTTGGTATTCGATAATGTCTTCACACCCGGCCATGCCATGGAACATATTTCGCTGGGAAAGTGGGCAGACATCATCATTGCCGCCCCTGCTACCTCGAATCTGATCAACAAACTGTCAACGGGTATCGCCGATGATGCCGTCAGTACCGTTTGGCAAGCTGCTTACGGGCAGGAAAAACCCATGCTTATAGTGCCGGCCATGAATACCCGCATGTGGCGTTACCCTGCGACCCGGGAAAGTGTCAAGCGACTAAAACAATGGGGTATCCACGTTTTACCGGTAGGCAAAGGTGAGTTGGCTTGCGGAGAGCAGGGTGAGGGCCGGATGCTGGAACCGCTTGAAATTCTGCAAACGGTTGAGCGACTATTGGCCTTTGATCGACAGGTATCTGGTAAACGCATCCTGATAACAGCGGGCGGTACCCGCGAACCAATTGATTCGGTACGTTACATTGGCAATATGAGCAGTGGCCGAACCGCATCCAGCCTGGCAGATGAACTGACAAGTGCGGGCCACGATGTGACCTGGCTGGGTGCCCTGGACGCAGTCAAACCGGACCTGGCCAGTACAATGGTGCGGTTCAGCAGTTTTGATGACCTGGCGCAACGCTTGCAAACCCTGCTGTTTGAGAATGATTACGATGCAGTTATCCATGCAGCAGCGGTCAGTGATTTCAGTGTGACCTCTGTTTTGACACAAGAGGGTGTTCCACTGGATAAGCCGGGAGGCAAGCTTTCTTCCAATTCGGATTTGTTATTGCGACTTAAACGTAACCCAAAATTGCTGGATCGGATCAGGGCCTGGTCAAAAAACCCGAAAGTACAAGTGATTGGTTTTAAATTGACCGATACCGAAGACCTGCAGCAGCGTATTGCAGCAGTTAAAAAACAGTTCGATGACTCGAAGGTTGATGCCGTGGTACATAATGATCTGTCGGATATCAGTAAAGCGGCTCACCTGTTTTGTTTGCATACGCCAATGCAGGAGCCGGTTCATTGCGCGGACGGTAAAATGTTGGCAAATACACTGAATAAATTGCTGGAGACAGTCTCATGAAATTATGTCTGGATGTGGGTAACAGCCATATTTATGGTGGTGTATATGAATCGGGCCGCGCCCTGCTGACTTTTCGCAAGGCATCAAAAACGGGTTCATCTTCGGATGAATACGGTCTGTTTTTCCGTTCTGTGTTACGGGAAAACGGGATTGATCCTAACCAGGTGTCTGAAATCGCCCTATGTAGCGTGGTGCCGGAAGCGGTCTATGCGATCTCGGCAGCCTGCCAGAAGTATTTTGATATTCGCCCGTTCATCCTGCAGGCCGGTGTCAAGACCGGTTTGAAGATCCAGTACAGAAATCCGCTTGAAGTGGGTGCAGACCGCATCGCCAATGCTATCGCCGGGATTGATTTGTTTCCCGGTGAAAACCTGATTATCGTGGATCTTGGTACAGCAACCACCCTGTGCGCCGTTGGTAAAGACCGTTCCTACAAGGGCGGTGTCATCCTGCCCGGTCTGAAAATGTCGATGCAGGCGCTTGAGAGCGGCACATCAAAACTAGGCTCTGTTGAAATCATTCGCAAGGATACCTGTCTCGGTCGCACTACGGCCTCGAGTATTCAGTCCGGTTTGTATTTCGGTAACCTTGGCGCCCTGCAGGAGATCATGAACAGGATCCGCCTGGAGGAATTTGGGGGTCAACGTCCTAAAGTGATTGCCACCGGCGGGTTCGCAAGCTTGTTTGGCGGGACCGGCCTGTTCGACCAGGTAGTGCAGGACCTGGTCTTGCGCGGTCTGCTGGCAGTACTGGAGTTGAATGCCGAGAAGCAGGTAGCCTGAAGTTCCTCCGGTTTACGGCTTGTCGGGTTCCTCGACGGCATTGCTGTTGGTTTCATTGGCATTTTCACGTTGCTTGCTAACCGCGCCCGTCACGACCAGACGCATGCCATCTTCAAAGGACATATCCAGTGGTGTCAGACAGTTGCGTGGCAAAAACAGGGTGTATCCACCGATCTGGTAACTCATCGGCATGTACACGGCGACCGGGCCTTCTGCTGCCGGTGTAAACGGCAGGTCGTCAAACTGTTCACGCGTGACAAAACCGATTAGCTGGAATGACTGGCCCGGCAGTTGCACCAGCACGACCTTGCCCATTTCACTTTCCTTTTCCGGGCTCAGGTAGCCGATAAAGTCCTTGAGGGCGATGTATATGGTTTTGACCAGCGGCAGGCGGTGGAGTATCGCGTCTCCCAGGTTAAACAGTTTCTGGAAAATAAGAACGTGGGACAGCAGGCCGATCAGGGCAATCAGGGCGAGCCCGGATACCAGCCCCATGCCCGGCACATACCAGCCGGAGGGCAGGGTGAATTTCAATACCGCGCCCATCAACCTTTCTGCGCTGGTGGCCATCCACCACAAAATGGCCAGTGTCAGCGTGATCGGTATGACCACCGCGAGTCCCTTTAAAAAAAGTTTACCTAAAGCATTCATGGTTCTTGTTCTACCCCATCCATTGCTACGGTTATTATAGACTCTTCAAGCGAATAAACCGTGTAAATACCAACCGGGGTGGGGTTTGTATTCATGAAAAGCCCACAGGGTGCTGCCATTCGAATCCCGTACAACGAAATAATCCCGGCGGCAGTCCCTGCCGTCCCACCAGCCGGATTCGATACGCTCGGGGCCTGTCAGTATCCGGTAGTTATCGATCCGGCAGGGTTTTGGCTCGGGCAACAGCCAGGTTGGCCGGCCCGGTCGTGCGGTATAGGTAGCCGGTTCATCCAGTTCCCGTAATGACCAGCTGTGTTCCGGGCGGTGATCCTGCAGGCCTGTAATCCCCTTGACCGATTCTTTACCCAGCCGGGCTTGCAGACGTTCAATGACATAGCTGTCTGCCTCGGTGGAGGGCTTGCCCGTTTCGTTCAGTAAATCCGCCTGAACCACCGTATAGGGCAGGAAATGCAATGCCTGTAAACGAATATGACATACAGGGCGGGGTAGCTGCAGGCGTTCCAGTCGCTCGCGTAGTAATAGCATAAGGTGGGATTCAGAACGTGTGGCCTGACGCAGGTTTAAGCAGATGGTTTTCGTGTCTTCATCCAGTTGCAAACGAACTTGCAAAGCCTGTATGCCGCGGTCCCGGGCACGCAGTATCCCGCATAATTCCTGTACCAGCCGTTTCAGGGGAAAGATCAGGCCTTGCGTGTGTTCTGTATCCGGTAAATCCAGACCGGCCGAGAAGTTGTCCGGTGGGCGGAAGGTTTTACAGGGATCAGGACGGTGGCCCAGCAGACGGTCCAGGTAGTCGCTAACTGCCGGTCCCAACCGCCTTGCCAATGCCTTGCGTGGTAGCCGGAAAACTTCAGCAATGGTGCGAAAGCCTGTTTTTTGTAAAGCCCGTATGGACGCGGATGGTAAATTCAGACTGCAGACACTGAGTGCACCGATGCTCTTACGTATATCGCCAGCCGTGCGGATAAACAGGTTGTGCCGGGCGGCCAGGTGGGCCGCTTCCGGTGTGGGTGCGATACCGCTGACAACACGGTAGCCAAGTTGCTCAAGTTCCGTACTGATGCGTTTTACCAATGTTTCAGCATTGCCGAACAAACGTCGACTGGCGGCAACCTCCAGTAACAGACCATTGTGATGCGGGACAATACAAACCTGGCTGCTGTATTGATAACACCAACCGGCGAGGCGTTTCAGGCTGGCTTGTTCAGCCAGATCCGGAAAGTGCAGGGCCAGCCACTGGGGCGGTCTGTTGATATCTGTGTTTGTGACCATGAAAGCAGTTTGTCAGTAACGGTTCTCCATTCGTGAGAATGGAAATAAAAAAAATATCGCCAGGTAACTGTACCATGAGGTTTGGGATTAATTCTCTATGGATAAGGAAGAGATGGGTTATCCGCAGATTACGCAGATTACGCAGATTAAAAGAGCAAGAGCGAGGTGCCGGGTCGGGGCTGTGATTACGTCATGAGCATTGAACTACTGGTAAATCTTTCCTCAAAAGAAATCTGCGTAATCTGCGGATATATTTGCTCTTGAGTCTGTGTAATCAACTTTCGGTAGCGCGACGCCTTAACCATAGTGCAGCGCCCAGGAAGACTGCGGCGATAGCCAGGCCGATGAGCATATCGATAGAAAATAGCCGGTCAAATATATTGGCCACAGTAACCTGGTGGTCGAAGTCACTGGTGATCGGTATACCCAGTGCCGCCCCAATATTGTCTTCATTTTTATCGGCAGACATGATGATGGGACTATTGGCAAACCAATGACCAAAAAGACCGAACAGGTTGTCATTCACGGTGAAGGTCTTCAGAAAATCTATCCACAGTTCCAACACACCCAATACCACCGGTGGCAGGATTGCGAACAACAGCGGTATACGTGGCGCGAATGCAGAGACCAGCATCAGCCAGCCATACAGGGGCAGGGCCCAGATGGATTGGGCAAAATAGCTCAGCAAGACCAGGCTCCAGGCCTTGAAAGGACTGCCAAGGCTGAGGAACAGCGTCCACGGGTTTTCACCCAACACCATGACAACCACCGCAAACAGCGCCATTATCACGATATGTGTGATGACGTAAACGACCCAGAATATGAATGGTGCCACGACCATGGCTGCCAGCAATTTTGAGGCAAGCGTCAGTGTGTCGGAGGCCGGTAGCGATTTCCAGAACAGGATGCTGCGATCCTTGCGGTCATCATACAGGGAACCCAGCAGGTAGAAAAATACGACGAAGGCCAGTACGGATGAGAAAATTGCCGATATTTCGAGGTTTGCTGCGTAGAGAATCCTGTCCCGTAGAATGACATCCTGTTGCGCAATAAAGCGTAGCAATTCCTTCAATGACTGGAATTCATTATCAAAGTGATTGAATGTGATCAGAAACATCACCATGGCGGCAAGGAAGATTCCCCCAATAACCAGCGGTGTGGTCCGGAAGGCACCCTTGTTTTCCCAGAATTCACGCTTTACCAATGCCAGTAAACGGTTCATGACTTACCTCCGTTCATGATGGCGACAAACAGATCAGCCACGCTGGGGGTGCGAACCTCTCCCAGTGCTTTAAGCTGTTCGCGGTTCGCATTATCGAACAGGAATATATGCCGGCCAAAAAGTTCACGTTCATTCATGGGTTGTAATTCACGCGCCGCTGCCGCCTTGTCGGGCGGAACCATCAGTTCGGCATAGCGTTCCTGTATATCATCCATGCTGCTGTCGAGGACAATGCGGCCATCCTGGATAAATATCAAGTCGCTGAGGATGTGCTCAATCTCCTCCACCTGGTGGGTGGTGATAAGGATGGTACGTTCTTCATCAAAGTAATCGTTCAGCAGGTTGGTATAGAACTCCTTGCGAAAAAGAATATCCAGACCCAGGGTAGGCTCATCAAGCACCAGCAGTTTGACATCGATCGACATGACGATAGCCAGGTGTAGTTGTGCCACCATACCCTTGGATAATTGCTTGACCTTGTGTTCCAGTGTGACCTTGGTCTTGGACAGGTACTGCAGGCATTTCTCGCGTGAGAACTTCGGGTGTATTTTTTCAGTCAGTTCAATCAACTGCCAGACCCGGATCCAGCGTGGCAGGACAGCAACGTCAGCAATAAAACAGACATCCTCCATTAATACCGCCCGATCTTTGGAAGGGCATTTGCCCAGAACACTCAGCTTGCCTTCATAGGTTGCCAGTCCGAGGATGGCTTTCAGCGCTGAGGTTTTTCCGGCACCGTTCGGGCCAATCAGGCCGACAATCCGGCCCGCAGGAATCTGCAGGTCAATATTGTCAACGGCCACGGTGCTTTTGTAGCGTTTGGTCATACCTTGCGCGTCAATGACATAGTTCATCAGGAGTTGCCTTCTTTTTCTTTAGCAGATTGGAGGAGTTTATTGGTATCAAGGCCCAATTGCTGGATACGGAGAACCATGGCGGGCCATTCTTCGTTGATGAATTTTTGTCGCTCGCTTTCCATCAGTTTTTGCCTGGCACCCGTACGGATAAACATACCCAGTCCACGGCGTTTTTCAACCAGATCGTCATCTACCAGTGCCTGGTAGGATTTCGATACCGTAATCGGATTGAGTTGGAAATCAGAAGCCACGGTACGAACCGAGGGGAGGGCTTCGCCCTCGGCTAACGTACCATCAAGGATCATGGCAATGGTCCGTTCTTTTAATTGCCAATAGATCGGCTGACTGTCATTCCACTGGGCTGTCATTGGAATTCTTTTATCCTCGGCGGAACAGTAGCAGGCCGAGGTTCAGGCCGCGACGTTTGTGTTCAGCTGAATCACTGATACTGTGGTCGGTATCTGTATTGGCCTTTATTGAGATCGTGGCTTCCTGATCGGAAGAATTTATTCTTTGGTTGGTTTCAAAACCTACGATACTGGTTACCAGTAATAGCACGGCAGCAAATATGGCCAGGCTATTTGGGATGTGAAATTTGTGATGTGGTAGTAAGTTCATCATTTTGTTTCTCACTGAATCTGATGATTCTTTAGTAGTGTTGTAGTGAAGTATAACACTAACAAATGAAAATGCAAACATTCGTTGAATTGATTGTTCAATTCAATGGGGTTCCTTTTTTTAATTAATGGTTCGCCCTAACGAAAAGAAAGTGCACCCCGTACGCCACACTCAAAAAATGAACCCTAAGAGCTCTTTTGGCTCCCCCGCCATGCCAATCCCAGGGCAACCAACATTGGAATATAACGTTCAGCGATATCTCCTGGAGTATCGGTAGTCCAGTTCAGAATTACGGTTAGCACAAACCCCGAGGCCATGGCTGCAATTCGCCAGCTGGGTTGGACTGGTCCTCTCCATAGGGTGATGATTAGTAGGGGGCCGAAGGCGGCGGCCAGGGCTTGCCAGGCGAACAGGACTCGGCTGAAGATGGCTTCGGGGGAGAAGATGGCCAGGGTGATGGCGGCTATGCCGACGAGTAGTACTACCCAGCGGGCTTGCTTGAGACTTTCATGGGTTGCTGTTTTGCCGTTGCGCAGGTCGTGGCTGACGCTGGATGCGGCTACCAGGAGTTGGCTGTCGGCAGTGGACATGATGGCTGACAGGATGGCGGAGACCATGATGCCGGCCAGTATGGATGGGAGTAGCAGGGTGGCTAGTGCGAACAGGACCTGTTCACCATCACCAATTGCCGAGACCAGTATTCGACCGCACCAGCCGAGTACGACCATGCCGGTGTAAATGATGATTGCCCAGGTGATGGCGATCAGACGTGCAGTTGGAATGGCCTTGCGGTCTTCCATGGCCATGAAGCGGTTAACGACGTGGGGTTGGCCGGGATAACCGAGGCCGATTCCGGCCAGGCCGATGACGAAGCCGATGCCGGCGGCCAGGCTTTCCTGGCGGGTCCATAATGTGATTGTGGAGAGACCTTCCGTATCGAGACTGGCCAGCAAGGCACCGGGGCCACCCACGGCGATTAAAGCGATCAGTGGTAATACCACGGCACTTAATGCCATTAGTAAACCTTGCAGGCTGTCGGTGATGCTGGCGGCCCAGAAGCCGCCGAGCATGACATAGGCCAGTACGATGGTGGCACCGAGAACGATGGCCATTGTCGGGTCCATATTCAGGGCACTGGCAAAAGTATGACCGGCTGCCTGGAACTGGGCCGCTACATAGAACGTGAACGAGAACAGGATGACTGCGGCACCGATTCTCATAATGGTTTTACGTGCCGGATCACCGTGCGGGCCAGCCAGGAATTCGGTCAGGGTCAACGCGTTGTGCTCCCGGCTTTGTTGCCACATTCGGGGGGCGACCCAGAACCAGTTAATGAAGAACCCTAGCAGGGTAGAGGGAATCAGCCAAATGGCTGGAAGGCCCCAAGCGTATGCAGCACCTGATACACCTAGCAAACTCCATGCGGATGATGAACTGGCCGAGGCACTCAGGGCGGCAACAGCGGCGCCCAGCTTGCGACCTCCGAGGTAGAAATCTTCATTGTCAGAGGTACGTTTGCTAGCCCACCAGCCGATGGAGAGCAGTAATAGCTGATATAGGATCAGGGTGGCGATAAGAATACTCATGCTGCGAAGCATAACCCAGTTAGACCTATTTCAAGGGGATAAATGAAACAATTTGTTTGCTTACGGTGTCAGTAACGTGGACAATTCGCAATCTGTTTAAAAGGAGCAATAACAGGATGAATACTTTAATACGTGGCGGTCTGATTTTGGCCGTTATGACTTTTTCAATTAACACATGGGCTACTGAATTGAATACAGACGAACAGAAACTGGGTTACATCATTGGTATGGATATCGGCAAGTCATTGCGCCAGCAGGGCACGACGGTTGATCTCGATGCCCTGATAGATGCCATTAGCGCAACTTACAAGGGTGAAGACCTGGCAATGACGGCTGAAGAAGCGGCTACGATTCGTCAGGAATACGTACAGAAAAGGCAGGAAGCGCAGCAGGCTGAGTCGACCGCTGTCGGTGTAAATAATCTTGCCGAGGGCCAGAAATTCCTTGCGGATAACAAGGGTAAAGAAGGTGTACAGACCACTGATTCCGGATTGCAGTACAAAGTGCTGACCATGGGTGATGGTGCTAAACCGGCTGCTACTGATACCGTCAAAGTGCATTACCGGGGAACGCTTCTCGATGGCACCGAGTTCGATAGCTCTTACGCCCGTAATGAGCCCATTTCCTTTGCCCTGAACCGGGTAATAGCGGGTTGGACCGAAGGTGTGCAGTTGATGCCGATAGGCAGCAAGTTTGAGTTCTATATTGCCCCTGAACTGGCCTATGGTGACGGCGGTGGTGGTCCTATTCCTCCCAACTCAACACTTGTTTTTGAAGTGGAATTGTTGGATATAGAGAAATAGAAACAAATTAAAGGTGCGGTCAGAATTGTTTCTGGGGTTTGTTTTTTGCAATCCTGGGATGCCGACAATACTGGCCGCGCCACCAATCTCCGTCCGCCGCGTATCCTCACTCAGTATCATATTTGAACCAACATGAGTAATAGCCTGAAAGACCAGTTGCTGGCCCTTGGCCTGACGCCAAAGAAATCCAAGCCCCGGCCACAAAAACAGCACAAACCCCAGCCTGAAAAAGCAAAGGCTAAAGACAGTAATGCGGAAATCTCTCTTGATCAGGCTTACAGAATTCGTAATAAAGACGAGCAGAAACAAAAACAGCAGGCGCTTGAACGCAAACGCGAGCAGGAACGCCAGCGCCGTGAAATTAACCAGAAAATTAAAGCACTGATTAAAGAATGCGTAATTCGTGATGGTGCTGCTGATAGCAAGCGAAATTTTCTTTACAAGGGCCGGATTCGCAGTGTCCTGGTAACACGTGAGCAGATAGGCGAAATTAATAAGGGCTCGCTTGGCGTGGTTTACCTAAGTGGTAATTATCACCTGATGCCGGCAGCCAAAATTGAAGAAATACGTCAATTTGCACCAGATCATGTCCCCGACCTTCGCGGGACTGAGAACGAAGTCGAAAAAGAAAACCCGGTACCGGATGACCTGATCTGGTAATACGTTACGCTCTACAGGTTTATATTGGCCGTCAGCAACCTGCGTGCCTGTTCCGGTGTGATGCTTTTACGCTTAGCGTAGTCCAGTAACTGGTCCTCGAGAATATTTCCCAGTACAAAGTAACCGCTCTGTGGGTGGGCGAAGTAATATCCACTGACTGAAGCCGCCGGTAACATCGCATACCCGCTGGTCAGTTCCATGTTGGAATTGTTTTCAGCATCCAGCAGCGCAAAAATCTTTTCCTTCTCGCTGTGGTCAGGGCAGGCGGGGTAGCCGGGGGCAGGACGTATGCCGCGATAGTTCTCGGTGATCAGTGCTTCGTTATCTAGTGACTCCTGCGGGTCGTAGGCCCACAGGGTCCTGCGCACACGGCGGTGTGTGTGCTCAGCCAACGCTTCGGCCAGCCGGTCTGCCAGTGCCTTGAGCATGATGGCCGAGTAATCATCATGTTGTTGTTCGTATTCTGCCAGTTTTTCTTCAATATTCAGGCCTGCTGTCACAGCAAACAAACCAATATGATCCTGCAGGCCGGATGATACAGGTGCAATGAAGTCGGACAGACATCGGTTAAAACGACCTGTTGCCTTGGGTTTCTGTTGGCGTAAAAAATTGAGCTGCTGGCGTTCAGTTTGGCGGGACTCATCGGTGTATATCACCACATCATCACCGCTGGCCGCTGCAGGGAAAATTCCAGCTGTGGCACGTGCGCCCAGCCAGCTTTCTGCTACGATCTGCGTAAGCATGGTCTGTGCGTCTGCAAACAGGCTGCGTGCTGCTTCACCCTTGTCTGCATCTTCAAGAATTTCCGGGTAACGGCCCTGCAATTCCCAGGTTTGGAAAAAAGGCGTCCAGTCAATCAATGGCAGCAGTTCTGCCAGCTTGATGTCATCAAATACGTGTAAACCCGGCCTGGCAGGCTGGCAGATGTCTTCTGCCGACCATGGGGGCGAAAATGCATTGCTGCGAGCCTGTTCCAGGCTGACCGGCGGTTTTCGCGAACTGCCCCGGGCCCTGCGTTCGCGCATATTGGCGTAATCCTGTGCCACGCTGGCTGCCAGTTTCTTGCGCTCATCTACCTGGCTGAGTTTCCTGGCAACACCAACCGCCCTTGAGGCGTCTTTCACCCAGAACACACCATTGGAATATTCGGGGTCGATACGCAAGGCAGTGTGCAGTGGAGATGTCGTAGCACCGCCTATCATCAAGGGCAGTTGCAAACCACGGCGTTGCATTTCACTGGCTACATGCCGCATTTCTTCCAGGGACGGGGTGATCAGGCCGGACAGGCCGATGATATCTACGTCTTCCTTAATCGCTGCTTCGAGTATGGCCTCACTTGAAACCATGACGCCAAGGTCAATCACCTCGTAATGATTACAGCTCAGCACCACACCGACGATATTTTTTCCGATGTCGTGCACGTCACCTTTGACGGTCGCCATCAGGATACGGGTCAATCGTTTGCCGCTGGTACCGGCCTTGCGCTTTTCCTCTTCGATATAAGGAATCAATACTGCCACGGCCTGTTTCATGACGCGCGCGCTTTTGACCACCTGCGGCAGAAACATACGTCCGTCGCCAAACAGATCGCCGACCACGTTCATGCCGTCCATCAACGGCCCCTCGATGACATCCAGCGCCATTGCCGAATTTTGCCGGGCTTCCTCGGTATCTTCCTGGATAAAGGTATTAATACCTTTGACCAGTGCGTGTTTCAGGCGCTCTTCAACCGGTCTTTGCCGCCAGGCCTCATCGATTGTTTCAGTCTTGCTAACGCCCTGGAACTCCTGTGCCAACTCGAGCAAGCGGTCGGTAGCATCCGGGCTGCGGTTTAGCACGACGTCTTCAACGGCTTCACGCAAAGCAGGGTCGATTTCGTCATAGACTTCAAGCTGGCCCGCGTTAACGATGCCCATATCCATTCCGGCCTTTATCGCGTGGTACAGAAAAACGCTGTGGATAGCCTCGCGGACACGGTCCTGGCCCCTGAATGAAAACGAAATATTACTGACCCCACCGGAAATCAACGCGCCGGGGCAGGATTGTTTGATGCGGCGAGTGGCTTCAATGAAGTCAAGTCCGTAGCTGTTATGCTCTTCGATGCCGGTAGCGATGGCAAAAATGTTGGGGTCGAAAATAATGTCCTCGGGTGGAAAGCCAACCTCCTGCGTCAGCAATTTCCATGCCCTCTCACAAAAACTGACTCGTTTTTCCAGGCTATCAGCCTGGCCGTTTTCGTCAAAGGCCATGACGATGACAGCAGCGCCGAACTTCAAAACCAAACGCGCCTGGGCCAAAAATGCGGCTTCACCTTCTTTCAGGCTGATCGAATTAACCACGCCTTTACCCTGCAGGCAAGCCAAACCGGCTTCCAGTACCTCCCAGCGGGATGAATCCAGCATCACCGGCACCCGTGCGATATCCGGCTCTGAACCTATCTGATGCAGGAAGCGGGTCATCACGGCTATGCCATCGAGCAGGCCCTCATCCATGTTGATATCGATAATCTGTGCGCCGTTTTTAATCTGTTGTCGGGCGACATCGACTGCGGCTTCAAAGTCATCCGCCTGGATCAGGCGTCTGAAAATTGCTGAACCGGTCACGTTGGTACGCTCGCCGACATTGATGAAATTCAGTTCGGGGGACAAGGTCAGTGGCTCAAGACCGGAGAGACGGCAATAGGGAACAGCCTCTGGTGGGGTCCTGGTTTGCTGCTGACTGAGAGCATCGGCGATCGCCTTGATATGCTCCGGTCGGGTACCGCAACAACCACCGGCCAGGTTGATCAATCCATCGGCAGCAAATTCTGCCAGCACTGCAGCCATCTGTTCGGGTGTGTCGTCATACTCACCCAGTTCATTGGGCAGGCCTGCATTAGGGTGCACACTGACAGGGCATTCTGCTACTTTGGATAATTCCTGTAGCCATGGACGTAGTTCTGTGGCACCCAAAGCACAGTTCAGGCCGATGCAGGCGGGTTTGGCATGCCGCACCGAGTTCCAGAAAGCGGCAACGGTTTGCCCGGACAAAGTGCGGCCACTGGCATCGGTAATCGTTCCGGAAATCATGACCGGCACGCGATAACCAAGTTCGGTGAATACATCATCGATGGCCACCAGGGCAGCTTTGCAATTTAGCGTGTCAAAAACCGTTTCGACCATCAGGATGTCAGCACCGCCCTCAACCAGGCCGATAACGGCTTCTGCGTACGACTCGCGTAACTCCGCAAAATTGATGTTGCGGAAATCCGGACGATTGACATCGGGGGATAAAGAAGCGGTACGGTTGGTCGGCCCGAGTGAGCCGACGACAAAGCGGGGCTTGCCGGGCTGCTGGGCAGTGAAATGGTCTGCGGCTTCCTTTGCCAGTCGTGCAGCTTCAAAATTTAACTCCCTGACCAGGGATTCCATACCGTAATCGGCTTGAGAAATGCTGGTGCTGTTAAAGGTATTGGTTTCGATCAGATCCGCACCGGCTTGCAGGAACGCCCGGTGGATAGCATTGATCTTTTCCGGTTGGGTCAGGGTCAGCAGGTCATTGTTACCACGTAAGGGCAGGGGGTGATCCTTGAATCGCTCACCACGGAAATCGTCTTCATCCAGCTCGAAAGCCTGGATCATCGTTCCCATTGCACCGTCGAGAATGAGAATTTTCTCTGACAGCAGGCTGTCAAGTTTTTCGGCGTGTTGCTGATCTTTATAAGCTTGGGAATACATACTGGTTGTTACCGGTTTAGATGTAAGCAGGCTGACAATTACGCGGGTTTGCCGGCAATCAGTGTCAGTACCTCAAAATTGGGAGTGCGTTTTTCAACCGCCGAGATCTGGATGTTGTGTGGTTTGAGACCGGCGTTGGTACAGTATCTTTTCAACTGCGATTCCGTGAATCCCAGGTTCAGGTGGTTATAAGCAGTTACAACGCTTTTATGTGCATGCTTATGCAGCGTTGCCGCCAGCAGGCGGCCACCGGGGCGCAAAACCCGGCTGGCTTCGTTAAAAACCAGTTGTGGTTTGCGGGTATAGGTTAATGCGTGCATCAGCAGTACCGTGTCGAATGAATTATCTGTAACCGGCAATTGATGCATATCACCCGGTTCAAAACTCACGTTGGAAAAATTGCGCAGTCGTTTTATACCGGCGTCCACCACCCGGTGGCTGATGTCCAGGCATTTAATGCTGCGTGCACGTGGTGCCAGTAGCTCAGCTAATACGCCATCGCCGGAGGCAATATCCAGTACATCTCCAAGTTCGAGCAGTTGAACGATGGTGCGTGTGGTCACTTCCCAGGTTCGGCCTGGTGAATAGTGACGCTCCATGTCGCCGGCGACACTGTCAGCCCAGTTTGAATTACCACGCCGTGTATTCAATACCTGCGGGATACGTGCGAAATCCTGTTGTATCAATGGGTCGGAGGTGCTGGTACGCAATAGTTCCCACAAGGCGGCCAGGCTTTGGTCTGCAATGTTGCCGGCCATGCGGTAATAGACGAATACACCCTCGCGACGGTCGTTGACAAGACCTGCTTCCTTCAGTTTTGCCAGGTGCGTGGACACCCGCGGTTGAGCCAACTGGGTGATCGCAGCCAGTTCGGCCACACTCAGTTCCTCTGAGTCCACCAGCATCAGCAAGCGCAAACGAGTACTGTCGGAGAGCAGCCGGAAGTGCTGTGAAGCGTGTTGTAAGTCCATTTTGGAGTGCATATATCCTTCTATCATGATTTAGAGATATATGAGAGGTTAACCAGTGAAACGGAGCGGGTCAAGGCTGGTAGATGAACTTGGTAATCGTTATCATGCGGACTCCGAGCGATGAGGAATAACAGTGTGAGGCCAGGCAATGCAAACCAACAACGATAAAAGCAAACATTCACTGCTCGAGCAGGTTAAGGAAGTATTGGTCAGCCGGATGCCGGCCAGCGCAGCAAAGCAGGCGGCATTCTTCAGTGATGTATATTTTAGGCGGATGCCATTGGCAAATCTGAACCGGGAAACACCGGAGATATTTGCCGGGATAATCACCGGGCAACTCGAGTTTTTGCAAAAACGAAAACCCTCTGAATTTTTAATCCGTATTTTCAATCCTGACAAGGACAGCGATGGTTGGGATTGCCCCCACACCATCGTGGAAATGGTCAATGACGACATGCCGTTTCTGGTGGATACAGTCAGCATGGTTATGCAGGAACTGGATCTGGGTGTGCACCTGATCATTCACCCGGTATTGAATGTTGAACGGGATGCAAAAAATAAGCTGAAGGCTTTCCACCCCAATGCCAGAAGCCAATCAGAAACAGAGTCATTTATCCATGTTCACATCGACAAGCAGACCGATCCGGCTGTGCTGGCAAGCGTGAAGTCCCGCCTTAAATCCCGCATGGCCAAGGTCCGTTCAGCGGTTGCAGACTGGCAACTCATGAAGGAAAGTCTTGAAGTTGCGATTGCTGAATTTGGCAGGAATGCACCGGACCTGTTCGAAGATGTCCGCAAAGAGTGTGTGGACTTTCTCAAGTGGCTTGATAACGATCATTTCGTGTTTATCGGCGCCCGTACCTATGACATCGTGCAGGACAAGAAAAGCGCCTTGCTAAAAGTGGTTGATGGTACCGGCCTGGGACTATTACGTGAACACGGCAAGAGTGTTCTCAGTCGTCCATTGGCTGATCTGGGTAGCGAAACACGTTTCAGCCCGAATGCACCTCTGATTATTTCCAAGACCATGATGCGTTCACCAATGCACCGCAGCGGGTACATGGACTATATAGGTATATTGAGGTTCGATAAAAACGGTAAGGTCATCGGTGAATACCGCTTTATCGGTCTGTTTACCTCTTTGGCCTACCTGGAACGGGTTGCGGATACGCCATTGTTATCCATGAAGGTTAATACCGTATTGGAAAACTCCGGTTTAAAAGAGCACCGTCATGCATGGAAATCGCTGCGGCATATCATTGAAACACTGCCACGCGATGAGGTGTTGCAAGCCAGCAGCACCGAGTTACTGGATATCGCGACTGGCGTACTGGATTTACAGGAGCGCCAGACGGTTCGTCTTTTTATACGCAGAGAGCGGTTCGGGCGGTTTTTCTCCTGCCTGGTGTATATCCCCAGAGATTATTGGAATACCGAAAACAGGGAAAAAATCCAGCGCATACTCAAACGGGCGTTGAAAGGGGAGAGGCTGGATTACATGATTCAGCTTTCAGATTCGGCCCTGGCCCGCTTACAGGTCATCGTACGACCCAGGCCTGACACTGAAATACAACCCGATGTTACTGCACTTGAGAACAAGATCATCAATGCCCTGCGCTCATGGAACGATGAACTGACCAATATCCTGGTGCAGAAACACGGCGAAGAAACCGGCTTGAAGCTTGCCCGGAAGATCGGCGATGCTTTTTCCGGCGCGTATATGGAGGATGTCTCTCCCTGGGTTGCCGCATTTGATGTAGAAAAAATTGCCCTGCTGAAGGACGCAGATGACCTGCAACTAAGTCTTTATCGGCCACGGAGCAAGGAAACCGGTCTTATACGCTTCAAGATATTCAAACGTGACCGGTCGATTCCCTTATCAGAAGTTTTACCCATGCTCGAAGACCTGGGCCTGCACATCGTCAGTGAACGGCCTTATGAGCTGAAGCTTGATGAAAATGAATCAATCTGGGTTCAGGATTTCGACATGGTTTACAGCCAGGGTGTAGACCTGGACGTCGAGATTGTACGCAAAAGATTCCAGCAGGCTTTTGAAAACACCTGGCGCGGGATCACGGTCAGTGATGGTTTTAACGGGCTGATTCTCGCCTGTCAGCTTCATTGGCGGCAGGTCAAGGGGATAAGGGCCTATTGCAAATACCTGCTTCAGACCGGTATCACCTATTCGCAGGCCTACATGGAAGAAACCCTGGCGAAGCATCCATTGATGGCCCGCCTGCTGGTAGAGTTATTCGATTCCATGTTCAATCCCGCCAGGGACAGCGAGAGCAATTACCGCAAGGAGCTGGCAAGCAAGAATCTGCGTAAGACCATTTTCGGCCTGTCCACCATAAGGCACTGTAAAGACAAGACCCTGCTCGAGCTGCTCGACACCGTGGTAATGGCTCGTCAGAAAGACCGTGCTACCCAGGTCGCCACGATCAAGAAAGTTTTCAGACTTTCCTTATCCCGGGTCAGTAGCCTGGATGAAGACCGCATCCTGTTTTCCTTCTATGAGGTCATCAAGGGTACCCTGAGAACTAACTTCTATCAGAAGGCAGCAGATGGCGAGCTGCTGGAATACATGAGTTTCAAACTCGATTCGTCAAAAATGCCGCATTTGCCAAAACCCGTACCGTACCGGGAAATATGGGTGTTCTCAGCCGATATGGAAGGCATCCATCTGCGCGGTGGAACAGTGGCCCGCGGCGGCCTGCGCTGGTCTGACCGGAAAGAAGATTTCAGAACCGAAGTACTGGGGCTGATGAAGGCCCAGAATGTCAAGAACACCATCATTGTGCCGGTAGGCGCCAAGGGCGGATTTGTCGTCAAGCACTTACCTGAAAATGGCAGTCGTGATGAAGTTATGGCAGAGGTTGTGAAATGTTATAAGATATTTATCAATGGTTTATTAGATATTACTGATAATATAGATGAAGATAAAATAATACCCCCGGCCGGACTGGTCCGGCATGACGATGATGACCCTTACCTGGTTGTAGCAGCTGATAAGGGCACGGCAACGTTTTCAGATACGGCCAACGCAATAGCACTGGAACGCGGGTTTTGGCTGGGTGATGCGTTTGCATCCGGTGGCTCGGTTGGTTACGACCACAAGGTCATGGCGATTACCGCGCGCGGTGCCTGGGAGGGAGTTAAGCGCCACTTCCGCGAAATGGGTAAGAACATTCAGAAAGAGCCTTTCAGTGTACTGGGTATCGGTGATATGTCGGGTGATGTTTTTGGCAACGGCATGTTGCTATCACCCCAGATTCAGCTCAAGGCGGCGTTTAACCATCTGCATATTTTCCTGGACCCGGATCCGGATATCAAAGCATCTTTCAATGAACGCAAGCGGCTGTTCAAACTGCCGAGATCCGGCTGGGATGATTACAAGTCTGAACTTATTTCAAAAGGTGGCGGCATTTTTTCCCGTCTTGATAAGAGCATTCCGCTGAGCCGGGAAGTGCGTGCCTGGCTGGGTTTGGAAGATAAACAACTGGCGCCCAATGATTTGATCCGGGTTTTATTAAAAGCCGAGGTGGACCTGTTATGGAATGGTGGCATTGGCACCTATGTCAAAGCATCCCACGAAACCAACGCCGAGGTCGGTGATGCACAGAATAACTGGCTGCGAATCAACGGCAATGAATTGCGCTGCAAAGTGGTGGGTGAGGGCGGTAACCTTGGCCTGACACAATTCGGGCGCATCGAATATGCCCAGGCAGGTGGCCGTATCAATACCGACTTTATCGACAATTCGGCCGGTGTGGATTGCTCTGACCATGAGGTCAATATCAAGATATTGCTCAACCAGGTCATGCGTGCAGGCAAATTGAATTCAAAGGACAGAAACCGCTTGCTCGCCGAAATGACCGATGAAATAGCTCAACTGGTCTTGCGTAACAATTACTTACAGTCTCAGACCATATCCATGATGGAACGTCTGACCGGTGCCCGCCTGGGGGCCAAGCAACATTTTATTACGGTACTTGAAAACGATGGTTTATTGGACCGTGACCTGGAGCAACTGCCACACGATGAGGAGCTGACCCGGCGCCGTGGCGTTGGTCAGGGCTTATGCAGACCTGAACTATCCGTATTACTGTCGTATAGCAAAATCATGGTGTACAGGCAGTTACTGGATTCCGATGTTCCGGAAGACCCCTGGTTGTCCGAGGAATTACAGCGTTACTTCCCTGTTCCTTTGCAGGAAAAGTATTCAGAGTTTATGGACGGCCATCGTCTGAAACGCGAGATTATTGCAACCCAGGTAACCAACAGCATTGTTAACCGCATGGGTGCCTCATTTGCATTACGCATGCATGAGGATACCGGTGCGACGGCGGCAGAGGTCGCCAGGGCGTTTACCATAGCCCGTGAAATTTTCAGGGCCCGCGATTTCTGGAGCCGGATCGAGGCACTTGATAACAAGCTTGCAAGCGATCTCCAGATCAGCGCGAACCTGGTGATGTGGAACCTGTTGCGCCAGGCAACCCGTTGGCTGCTTAACCAGCCCGGTCACAAGCTGGATATCCATGCAACCATTGACCGTCTTGCACCAGGCCTGGAAATATTGGAAAAGACAATCATACGTTCTTTAAATGCCGGGGAAAAAGTACAGATTCAGGAACGTGCCGAACCCCTGGTGGCGGGTGGTATGCCAAAAACACTTGCCAACCGGGCAGCCAGTTTGCACTTGCTTTATCCTGCACTGGATGTGGTTGAGACTGCCGCGCGGCGTGATTCCGATGTACTTGGCGTGGCCACGGTCTTTTTTGGCCTTGGTGACAGACTCGGGTTAAAATGGTTGCGTGAGAGCGTGGACAAGCTCACCGTAGAAGGCCAATGGCACGCACATGCCCGGGGCAATCTTCGGGATGAACTGTATTCCCAGCATCGCAGGCTGGCAGGCAGGGTACTTGAATTCTTCTCTGACACAAAGAACCCGGTAAATAGCTGGATTGAAGCCAATGCCGCTGATGTTGAGCGCGTTTCTCTAATGATGAATGACATGCAGGAATTGACATCCATGGATTACGCCACCGTTTCTGTTGCTGTCCGCTCTTTGGAACAGCTGCTAATAGCGACCAAGTCATCATGACAACACCCCGTATTCATTTTGTAGCCAGCCGGGTTCAACCTGCAGAAGAAGCCGCAGCAGTCATGCAGAAACACTATGGGCAATATGATGTCGATGACGCCGAGGTCATTGTCGCCCTCGGTGGTGATGGTTTTATGCTACGAACGCTGCATCGTGTCATTCATACTGACCTACCAGTCTTCGGGATGAAAATCGGCAATATTGGCTTCCTGATGAACAGGTATAGCGAAGATGACCTGGTACAAAGGCTGACTGATGCCCGTTCCGTAAGTCTGAACCCGTTGCGTATGGAGGTTGAGACTGAATCCGGCGCCATGACCAGCGCCTTGGCGATCAATGAAATATCGCTGCTTCGCCAGACCAACCAGGCCGCCCATATTCGTATCCTCGTCAATGACAGCATTAAAGTAGAAGAGATGGTTTGCGATGGAGTGTTACTGGCCACGGCGGCAGGCAGCACCGCTTATAACTTTTCTGTCCGTGGCCCCATCCTGCCTCTGGGTACTGACGCGCTGGTGTTGACACCCATCAGCCCTTTCCGTCCTCGGCGCTGGAGTGGTGCAATCCTGCCGAGCTCTGCCCGTGTCAGTTTTGAGGTGCTGGATAACTACAAGCGCAAGGTAAGCGCAACAGCGGATGCTTACGAGGTGCGGGATGTCATTCGTGTGGATGCATTTGAAGACAAGAATATCGAATTGAAATTACTGTTTGATCCTGCTCATTCCTTGGAAGAACGGATTCTGAACGAACAGTTTCGTTGATTGAGTACGGTCTTCTCATGTTCTGAGAAGGCCTCTGTTATGCTGTCAGCATGGCAGAAAATAACATCCATGAACTGAATACCAAACCGCTGGTTGTGGCGATTTCCTCACGTGCGCTTTTTGACCTGGATGAAAGTCATGCTGTATTTAAGTCGCAGGGGAATCGAGGCCTATGCAGAATACCAGGTCAGCCGGGAAAACGATTTCCTTCAACCCGGTGAAGCCTTTCAGCTGGTTAAAAAGCTATTGGCTCTGAATGATGATGAAATCAATCACCAGGGTGTTGAAGTCATCCTGATATCCCGCAACAGTGCCGATTCCGGACTGCGGATATTCAACAGCATAGAGCACCATGGTCTTGATATTCAACGGGCTGTTTTTACGAATGGCGAGAGCCCGTTTCGTTATATGCAGGCGATTGGCACCGATCTGTTTTTGTCCGGTCATGCTGAAGACGTGCGTAAAACACTGGAGGCAGGTTTCGCTGCGGCTATGATTTTGCCGGGCGCCCAAAACCGGCCAAATGGAGAGCAGTTACGTATTGCCTTTGACGGTGATGCGGTTTTATTTAGTGATGAGGCCGAACGGGTGTACCAGGCCGAAGGTCTTGAAGCATTCGCAAAACTGGAAAAACAACGTGCAGCCACCCCCTTGCGGGAGGGGCCTTTCAAACCCCTGCTGCAGGCCTTGCAGCGTATTCAGTCGGCTTATCCTATTGAGAACAACCCCATTCGAACAGCCCTGGTAACGGCACGGTCAGCGCCGGCCCACAAGCGCGTCATCCTGACATTGAGAGAGTGGGGCATCCGTATTGATGAAGCGCTTTTCCTGGGGGGTAAGCCGAAGGGGCCGTTCCTGGCAGCATTCGGTGCTGACATCTTCTTCGACGACCAGCACGTCCATTGCGATTCGGCGCGCGAACATGTCGCCACCGGCCATGTTCCCCACGGAGTCCGTAATCCGTAGATTTACCAGTTCATCCTATGGGGGGCACAACGCTGTGGTCATACACCAATAGACAACCGCTCGAAGTCTTCTCTTTCAGTCTCGTACAACTCCCTGCGAATCCCCAATCGAATCCTGTAAGACCAGTGCCAACTGATCCGCCGCGACACGGGTATCTACCTCCTGAGACACGCTGCAAGCCCATCCCTGGGGCGCTCGGGCGCCGGCTTCCCTGCCGGCTCACGGTCCCAGGGGGGAGGTACCCGTATCCCGGCTTGGCATGTGGATTCTGTCGGAAAGTTCGCGCATGCAGTTCACGACGCCCAAAAGACACTGTCCACCCTTAGGTTGTACACTGGTTTCAAAATTCGAACTTAACTCGACTATGAAACTTAAATCGTCACTGACTTACATCTTGTTGGCTTGCCTCTGCGGTGTTGCCACTTCGACAATTGCTCAGCAAGAAAACGAGACATTACAACCAGCAGCAAGCAGCAACCTTTTTGATGCTTTTGCCAACGGGCAGGTCAAAGCCATGTTCCGTTACAGCGGCCAGTACCGGGACAGCAATCTTCACTTGCTGCAGGATAGTTCAGAGCCGGATGTTTCGGATGAAAAAATACAGCAGTATTCCGCCATCGGTGGTTTTGTTGGTTATGAAACAGCCCCCTGGTTCCATACAACTGTCGGCGGCACAATTTATGCTGCCGTGCCTTTCGGCAGCAATCCCGATGATCGCAGGGGCCTGGGTGGTTTATATGAAGAGGATGGCGGCCAGGATGCCTATGCGGCATTGGGTGAAATGTTTATCAAGTTTCAGAATAAAGATCACTTGATAAAGGTCGGCCGGCAGGAAATGCCGGATTACCGCATGGTTTCCTTATCAAATATCCGCTTCTCCCCCGATTACCCATAGTGGTGCGATTTATGAGAACCGGATGTTCGATAACCTGGGTATCAATCTCGCATACATCAGAAAAATGAAGGAGCGTAACGCAACAGAGTTTATTGATATGGCTAAGGGAGCCCGTTTGAAGGCGTCTGCTAACGGAAAACAACTCGTTCGCGGTGACTTTAACCCTGGTGATTACGATGACACCGGTTACATCGGCGACGAAAAAGAAATGACCATGCTGGGGCTGACTTACAAGCATGAGAAGTTCAGTTTTGAAGGCTGGAACTACTACATCAATGACTTTATCAACTCAATTTATCTTGTCGGGCAATACAGTATCGATCCAAAAGCCAGCGATATTCACCTCACGCTGGCTGCGCAATATACGCTTCAGCAGGATGTTGGCAGCCATATTGCAGGCAACGTGGATACCTGGCATTACGGCTTTAGTGTGCGTGGTTATACGGGCGCTCTCAGTTTTTTTGCCAACTACAATGAGCTTTCCCATAATGAGAATTCCTATGATGGCGGGACCCTGTTTGTCAGGTGGGGCACACCGCAGATGTTTAACTCTTTCCAGGTACAGGATTCGGAGCTTGCGGGCACGAAGTCGGTTGGTGTGGGGCTACAGTATGACTTTGGCCGCAGCGGTTTTTTACCCGGAGTGGTAATGCGCTGGCGTTATGGTGACTATGATTTACCGGATAAGTTGAGTTTCACAGATGCCCGTCAGGACCGAAGCGAGGCGACCTTCGACTTGCGTTATTCATTCAGGCAAACATCCGGTTTCGGGATATTTACCGAGATGCAAGGGCTGAGTCTGCAGTTCCGCCTGGCCTACAACAACTATCGCACAGATTATGATTTTGAAGTTTACCGTGAAATCCATGGCTATGATTTTCAATCCGTTACCAAGGATTTTTTCGATGCCAGGTTATATCTTGATTATCATTTCTAGATAGTATTCTGTTCGTGACTGCCACCGGCACAGAACTTAGAATAGCCGCCAACCAAATTAAATATCACCGATTGTTCCCGGAGTATCCATGGCCAAGCTGAACCCCACCGATTTATTTGATGTCCGCAGTCTTCTCACAGAAGAAGAGCAGATGATCCAGGACAGTGTTGCACGTTTTGTTGATGAGCGGGCATTACCCCTGATGGCTGAGGCTTTTGACAAGGCGTTTTTCCCTAAAGAACTGATCCCGGAAATGGCTGAGCTTGGTCTGCTGGGTTGTACCATTGAAGGTTATGGTTGTGCAGGTCTGAATGGTGTTTCTTATGGCCTGATATGCCAGGAACTGGAACGTGGTGATGCGGGTTTGCGCAGCTTTGCCTCGGTGCAGTCGAGCCTGTGTATGTATCCGATTGATGCCTATGGCTCCGAAGAGCAAAAACAACGCTGGTTGCCGGATATGGCGGCAGGCAAAGTGATCGGATGTTTTGGTTTGACCGAAGCACACGGCGGTTCTGATCCGGCCAGCATGAAAACACATGCAAAACGTGACGGCGATGACTGGATTGTGAACGGCTCCAAGATGTGGATTACCAACGGTAGCATTGCCGACATCGCCATAGTCTGGGCGCATACCGATGATGGTATTCAGGGTTTTCTAATTGAAAAAGACATGGCCGGTTTTGAGGCCCAGGAAATTCACGGCAAGATGTCTTTAAGGGCCTCGGTCACATCCGGTTTGTTTTTTGACAATGTACGGGTGCCCGAAGCCAATCGCCTGCCAAATGTTACCGGGCTAAAAGGGCCTTTGGGTTGTTTGACCCAGGCGCGTTATGGCATTACCTGGGGGCCGATTGGTTCGGCGATCGCGTGTCTGACCGAGGTTATCGAATATACCGCTGATCGTAAATTGTTCGGGCGTCCGCTGGCCGCCAACCAGGCAGTCCAGATACGCCTGGCCGATATGGCTCGTCGCATCACCACCGCGCAATTGCTGTCACTGCAACTTGGGCGACTGAAAGACTCCGGCAAAATGGCGCCACAACAGGTCAGCCTGGCGAAATGGAATAACGTCCGCATGGCGATCGATATCGCCCGCGATTGCCGCGATATCCTCGGCGCAGCCGGTATTACGGTGGAGCACGTAGCCATTCGCCACATGCTGAACCTGGAAAGCGTGATTACCTATGAAGGTACGGAAACCGTGCACCAGTTGGTGATCGGTAGAGAGTTGACGGGTATCAATGCATTCTGATCTGAGACTGGCGGCTTCATTGTTGGAGATAGGACTGCCAGCAGATCACATGGCTCGCTAAGAGGTTTATTTTCCGCAGATTACGCAGATTACGCAGATTAAGAGCATAAAAATACTGGTCTTTACTACGAAATTACCTTTGGGTAAAAACCTATCCCAACTCAGTTACCAATCTCGTGAGCTATAACAATCCCGCTCTTAAAATCTGCGTAATCTGCGTAATCTGCGGAAAAACACATGCAAAACAGCTACCTAACCCGGGTTGATATCAGTCACCGGACCCGGCCAGTGAAGCGTCCCTTATCGCACGAAACTCATTGCCCTCAAACCACTGTGGCCAATCATTGCTATCGGCAAGCCGCTTGCCAATGTTGAAGAACAAAACCAGGTCTTCAACCGCTGCATCCAGATCCCAGTCTTCCTGTATTTCATCGGCAGGGGAGTGGTAGCGGTTTTTGACGTAATCAGCATTCCGTTCGGTGACATACCCGGCGCCGTGATCACGGTCCACCGTACCGCCTCTTGCGTACAGAATTGGCACGCCTTTTTTGGCAAAATTAAAATGATCCGAGCGGTAGTAATATCCTTTCTCCGGGGTGGCCTCCGGTGTAATGGTTCGGCCAAATTTTCTGGCTTCCTCAGCCAGCAGGTTCTCCATTTCCGAACCACCGTGGCCAACGACGACCACGTCATTCATTTTGCCAAGGAAATTCAAACGATCCATATTGATACCACCAACGGTCTTGTTCATAGGGTAGGCCGGTTTAGCAGCATAGGCCTTCGAACCAAGCAGACCGGATTCTTCGGCTGTGACGGCCAGGAAACCCACACTGCGTTGTGGTGCAGATGGCAAAGCGGCGAATGCCTGGGCAATTTCCAGCATACCGGCAGTACCACTGGCATTATCTTCGGCTCCATTAAATATGAAATCGCCTTCCTGTCCGTTTTCATGTTGGCTGGTGCCGAAATGGTCCCAGTGCGCCATGTAGATAACCAACTCTTCAGGGCGGGCACTGCCGGGCAGGATGGCACCGACGTTATAGGACTCTGCACGCTGGATAGTGTTGTTAATATTGACAGTGGCGAACAATCCCATGGAATAGGGTTTAATCGAGGCCTGCGCTGCTTCCGCCATCATCTCATCAAGATCCATCCCGGCAATATCAAAAATATCTTTGGCTGTCTCATATTGCAGCCAGCCCTTTGCTTTGACCTGGTCCATATTGTCGTTTTCGCGCGCCAGGTTAAACTGCGGACCTTTCCCGCCATCCTCGATGACGTTCCAGCCATAAGCGGCGGGTGCGGTCTGGTGAATGATCAATGCACCGGCAGCACCCTGGCGGGCGGCCTCTTCGTATTTGTAGGTCCAGCGTCCGTAATAGGTCATGGAGTTGCCATTAAACAGCTCGGGGTTCTGGGTGGCATAACCCGGATCATTGACCAGGATAATGACAGTTTTGCCTTTTACATTGATGCCTGCGTAATCGTTCCAGTCATATTCCGGTGCGACGATGCCATAACCAACCCAAACCAGTTCACTTCGGTTGAGATCGTTTTTCTCAGAAACCTGTGAACTGCCGAGCATAACCTCGGTTCCGTAGGCGTATGAGTGCACATTGCCTTCCATGTCACTGATGCTCAATGCCATATCTGGGTTTGCTTCTATTGAAACCAACGGCACGGCCTGAAGGTAGCTGTCTCCGAACATGGGTTTCAGGCCCATTTCCCTGAATTGTTTTTCAAGGTAACTGAGCGTCAGGCGCTCGCCTTCCGACATGGGTGCACGACCGCCAAATTCATCCGATGCCAGCGTGGATATACGCTCAAGCAAGCCGGCAGTTTCGATCTGACTGAGGGCATCATCAGCAGCCTGTAAATTTGCAGGCTCTGCTGTAAACAGCACAATCAGTGTGCAGAAAGTGAACGGTAAAACGCGGGATTTGAAAGTGCTCATTCGGTTTTCCTCTTATGACTGAATAATTCTTGGTTCCGGTTTTAAGTCGATACCAAAACGACTCTTGACCGATTCGCCAATGGCATTTGCGAGATCAAGTAATTGCCGGCCACTGGCATTGCCGTGGTTCACCAGTACCAGCGCATGTTGTTCAGACACACCGGCATCTCCCTCGCGGTGTCCCTTCCAGCCAAGCTGGTCAATCATCCATGCAGCGCTGAGCTTGGCTTTACCATATTCTGTGGCATACACGGGTAGTTCGCTAAAGTCTTTTTTTAGCAGATTCGCAACCGCACTCCCGACAACCGGGTTCTTGAAGAAGCTACCAGCGTTACCGGTAATTTCGGGGTCAGGCAGTTTGCGTTGACGTATCCGGATGACCGCATCGCTTACCTGTTTTGCGGTAGCCAATTCAATACCCATGGATTGCAGTTCTTCACCCAAACCTGAATAAGCCAGCCTGGGTGTGAATTCACGTTGCAGGCGCAAACGGATTCGGGTGATCAGAAACCTGCCGGCATCGGCGGACTTGAATCTGCTGCCTCTGTAAGTGAATTGGCAGTCACTGCGATCAAACTCCCGGAGCTCGCCTGTTTTGAGGTCAAGCGCTTGCAATGAATTAAATACACTGGCCAATTCCACACCATAGGCACCGATGTTCTGGATGGGTGCGGCACCTGCCAGACCAGGAATCAGCGACAGGTTTTCAATACCGGAAAGGCCTTGCTCCAGGCTCCACAAAACCAGCTGATGCCAGTTCTCACCGCCACAGGCTTCAACCAGGACCGCGTTGTCCGGGTCTTTGATAATTTTCCTGCCGGTTACGTGGTTCAATATCACGCTGCCAGCTACATCACCGACAAACAGAACATTGGTGCCTCCACCGAGTATCACGTCACGTTGAGGATCAAACCGAAACCTGTTCGTAAAGGACTGCAGATCGTGTTCGGATTCGAGTATCAGCAACTGGCCGGCGCGGGCCTCGACTGAAAAGCTGTTGAGATGTTTAAGGGAAGCGTTGGCGATTTGCTTCATATCTGTGTTTAAGCTGCGATGGCCTTGAGACAATCGGTAACGAGATCCGGACCTTTATAAACAAAACCCGTATAAAACTGAACCAGGTCAGCACCAAGTTCCATTTTTTCCGCTGCGTCCTCACCGCGTGTGATACCACCGGTTCCGATCAGCGCAATTTCAGCGGGCAGGGCGGCGCGGAAAGCAGCCAGTACATGATTGGACCTGTCCTTCACAGGCGCACCACTAAGTCCGCCTTGTTCTTCGGCATGTGGTAAACCTTTCACTTCTTCGCGGGAAATCGTGGTATTGGTCGCAATCAAACCATCGAATTCGCTACGTTTAACCACTTCGGCAATTTCCGGGATTTGCTGGTCTTCAAGATCAGGTGCGACCTTGACCACCAACGGCACACGCTTATCATATTCGTCAGCCAGTTCAATGCGCCTGCTGTTCAGTGCTCCCAATAACGCATCAAGCTGTTCTGCATCCTGCAGGTCACGCAAGTTCCTGGTGTTGGGTGAAGAGATATTAATCGTGATGTAATCGGCGTGCGGGTAAACCTTTTCCAGGCCGATCAGGTAGTCATCAACTGCTTTGTCGTTGGGCGTATCAAAATTCTTGCCAATATTGATGCCCAGGATGCCGCTGAATTTGCGTTTCTGAACCTGTCGCACCAGGTAATCCACACCTTTGTTATTGAAACCCAGGCGATTGATCATGGCAGTGGCTTTCTCCAGCCGGAATACACGCGGCTTCGGATTGCCCGGCTGCGGACGCGGCGTGACAGTGCCGATTTCAACAAAGCCGAAACCGACACTGCCCAGTGCATCTATGTAATCACCATTCTTGTCCATACCGGCAGCCATGCCGACAGGGTTGGGGAATTCCAACCCCATCACGGTAACCGGCTGGGAGATCGTCTTGCACAGCAGGCTGGTAGCGCCCAAACCATGTCCAAGACGCAGAGCCTCCAGCGCAAGTCCATGCGCGGTTTCAGGGTCTGCTATGAACAGCGCCCTGCGAACCAACGAGTACATGGTGTTTGTGTAGTTCATCGTAATTATTGGTACATTCAGAGGTATCCTGTGGCTGCAATGCAAGGCGGGGTTTGCAGGGAATGGCTAGTCCTTTCCAAGAGCCCCAACGCAGCAGTGCAGTCACAGGATACCTCCCTCCGGGCCAGAAGCAAAGCGGCCATCCGCTGCGTTCTGCCCCCTTGAGATAGAATGGCTATCCCGGCGGGACCGAGCCTTGCGGCTAACCGCTTTGCATCTGGCTGAACGTGCCAATAATTGCGATGAGCTACACTAAAGATCAAATTTTATCCCTTGCGCTAACGGCAGTTCAGTGCCCCAGTTAATGGTGTTGGTCTGGCGGCGCATATAAACCTTCCAGGCATCCGAGCCGGATTCACGTCCGCCACCGGTTTCTTTTTCGCCACCGAAAGCACCACCAATTTCAGCACCGGAGGTGCCAATATTGACGTTTGCGATACCACAATCAGACCCTACCGACGCCAGGAAACGCTCGGCATGACGCATATTCATTGTGAATATTGCCGAAGACAGACCCTGGGGTACGCCATTATGAATGGCAATCGCCTCATCAAGATCACTAAATGACATGACATAAAGAATCGGCGCAAAGGTTTCATCCTGCACGATTTGCCATTCGTTTTCTGCAAGAACAATGGCGGGCTCAACGAAATAACCCGGACGGTCTAAACGTTTGCCACCCGTAAGCACCTTGCCACCCTCGGCGATAGCCGATGCGATAGCATCCTCGTAATAACCGACTGCTTTCTCATCGGTCAGCGGACCCATGAGTGTGTCAGGATCAAGCGGGTCACCAATGGTCACTTGCTGGTAAGCATTAACCAGTGCATCAGTAACCTGGTCCAGAATGGATTCATGGACAATCAAACGACGGGTGGATGTACAACGCTGGCCGGCAGTACCGACAGCACCGAACACGATACCGGGAATGCACATTTCCAGATCAGCCGTTTCATCCATAATGATGGCGTTATTTCCACCCAGTTCCAGCAAGCTGCGGCCCAGGCGGGCGGCGACTTTTGCACCGACCTGGCGGCCGATATTGGTGGAACCTGTGAACGATATCAGGTCGACACGTTTGTCATCGACAAAGCGATTTGCCAGATCGTGGCCTTCTGCGATAAAGCTGTGAAAGATTGAAGGGTAGCCACCTTCCGCCAGCGCCGCATTACAGATATTTTGCACTGCTATACAGCACAACATGCCACTGTGGGCTGGTTTCCAGATCGTTGTGTCACCACAGATGGCAGCAAGAAAGGAATTCCAGGCCCATACTGCAACCGGGAAATTAAAGGCAGAAATCACACCGACAACACCGAGCGGATGCCATTGTTCGTACATGCGGTGCATGGGACGTTCCGAATGCATGGTATAGCCATACAACATACGCGACTGGCCGAGCGCAAAATCACCGATATCGATCATCTCCTGCACTTCACCGTCACCTTCGGCCTTGATCTTGCCCATCTCGAGGGCTACCAGGCTGCCCAGTGCGTCTTTATGCTTCCGCAAAGCCTCGGTGCACAAGCGGATAGCATCACCGCGCTGTGGTGCAGGCACCTGGCGCCATTCTTCAAATATTTCCCGGGAGTGTGTTACGAGCTTTTCGTAGTCGTCGGCATTGGCTGCGTACACACGTGCGATGACTTCGCCGGTTGCGGGGTTGATCGCGTCTTTTACGCCTGCATCGGTCGTGGTTGACCACTGGCCGTCGCCAAGATAGGCACCGGGGTTGATATCTTTAATACCGAGAGATTTAAGAAATTCCATATTGATTACCCACCTTGGTAAGGGTTTGTTTTGGTTGTCGCTGTGGCGGTAGCCCCAGCTCAAATTTGTTAAAAGTTTGAGCCTATTATTATCGCATTGCTAAGGTGAGGATGCACACGCAAGATTACAAGATTCACACAGCTAAATTGACATCGTTCACATCATCAAATAGTTAAGTTTTCAACAATCACTCGGGAACCACTACCAAAAGAACAGGTCATACCGAGCAACAAAAATGGCAAATCAGGATTGAATTTAATCATGCTATGCTCAACTTTAAAGAATAAGAGCGTATGAAAGCGCTCCAGGCGGTAAAAACAATCTCACCATCAAAGACACAACTTAAGGTGGGACCGGTACAGACACGTGGAGTGCAGGGCGGAGTGAGCGAAGCCAAAGTCGATCAATTGCTGGTTGAGCGGGTACAAAAAGGTGACAAGCGCGCCTTTGACCTGCTGATCCTGAAATATCAGCATCGCATTGTCAGCCTTGTTTCCCGTTATGTGTCCGATCATGCCGAGGCACAGGATGTCGCACAGGAAGCATTTATCAAGGCCTACCGGGCCATCGGCAGGTTTCGCGGAGACAGTGCTTTTTATACCTGGTTGTATCGAATAGCCATCAATACCGCAAAAAACTGGATTGTCGCAAAAAATCGCCGCCCACCCGCCAGCGATATTGACGCCGCTGATGCCGAGCAATATGCCATGAGCAGCAGGCTGAAAGAAACCAGTACGCCCGAAAACGAGATGCTGCGCGAAGAGATTGAGCGCACGGTATTTGACACCATTGCAAGCCTTCCAGAAGATTTACGCACCGCCATCATGCTCCGGGAAATGGATGGCATGAGTTATGAAGAGATCGCTACAACCATGGAATGTCCGATCGGCACGGTTCGTTCGAGAATATTTCGTGCACGGGAAGCGATTGATGAGAAACTAAAACCCCTTATTGGTGGTCACACAAACAGTGGGGATAACTAAGTGATATCTGACTCAGATATCCGTTAACAGGTAGTATGAAGAAATGAGTAAGGAATCTTTAGAGCATCTTTCCAGCTTGATGGATGGTGAGCTTTCACGTGAGACGGGTTTATTTCTGACTCGCAGGTTGTCTTCCGATGAAGAGATGTGCGATACATGGGAGCGTTATCACCTGATCCGTGATTGCATACGTCAGCCTGGCAGCAAACTGGCCGTTACCGGTTTGTGTGTAAAAGTCAGTGCATCCCTGGATACGGAAGAGGCACCAACCGTTTCCATCTGGTCCAATAACCGCTGGCTAAAACCGGTATCCGGGCTGGCAATTGCAGCCAGTGTTGCCTTGATGGCAATTGTCGTCACGGCGCCGCAGTCAGGTGAAGTACCGGCCACAGGTGATGCAGCACTTTCGACAGCGGCCAACCAGCCGTTTATCAGCCCCAATAATTTGCCACTGACGCCGGTATCACAGGCGGCCAGTTATACACCGGGTTCCCGGGTCGATTCAAACCGCCTGAATGCCTATCTTCTGCGTCATAATCAAATGGCAAGAACAGCAGGCAGACAGGGTTTTGTTTCTTTTGTACCCATTGTCGCCACCCCCGTTGTTACCGTAGCAGAGGCAACTGAAGAAGGATCCGAATCCAAACAATCTGGTTCCAAACCGGAAACTGTCAGAAATAAATGAACGGTTTGCCGCGCAAAACCCTGTTGCTACTGGTTTCAATCGGCATTAGTGCAACAGCCGTGGCTGGAGATTCCCGTGAGGCCCGCGTGTGGTTAGAACGTATGACCACGGCTATGAGTCAGATGAGTTACCAGGGGACATTTGTTTATGTACGCAATAACGTTGTAGAAACCATGCGGATCACGCATGTGACCGATGAAAATGGCATACGTGAACGGCTGTATTCAGTCAGTGGTCCACAGCGTGAAGTCGTTCGGAACAAAAAAGGCGTTCGTTGTGTTTTTGAAGACTCTGCTTCCGTGGTGGAAGACCAGGTGGTTGCAAGCTCTTACTTCCCCGCGCTGCCTTTGTCGGTCATTGACGGTGATGCCAGTAGTTACCGGTTGGAGACTGGCGGCAGGGCACGGATTGCTGGCCACACAGCCCAACGTGTAAGCATTTCACCCGTGGACAAATTTCGCTACGGTTATGAGTTCTGGTTACAGGAGCATACCGGTTTGTTGCTGAAATGGGTTTTATTAGATGCCAACCACAAGTCCCTGGCTAAACTGATGTTTACAGATTTATTAATAGGATCTGAGATTGACCTCAAAGAGCTTGAGTCAAGCTCAAGCGCCGGTGGTTTTGTTGAATTGAAAACACTCAGCCCGGACAACACCGTGGTGACCCAATCCAGTCCACGTTGGCAGCCGGCAAAATTACCACCAGGATTTCAGCTCGCATCACACAATCACAAGGTGGGTGCTGAAGGTGTTTATGAGCATATGGTGTATAGCGATGGCCTGGCAGCTGTATCGGTCTATATAGAGGAAGAAGGTACAGGACCGGCGATTAAGTCCGGGGTCAGCCAGTTGGGTACCAACAATGCGTATACCAGGCATCAGGCGGGTTTGCAGATTACCGTTATTGGTGAGGTTCCGGCAATTACCGTCAAATCTATCGCAAAAGAAATGGCACTTTCCGTCTCCTCCAGGTAACAGGCTCCCGGTCGGAAATGATTGAACAAAATGTACAGGTTGTGCGTTGTCAGGAAAAACGCGTATGGGTGCGTTTGGGATCGCAAACCGGTTGTACGGCCTGTGACAATGGAAATGGTTGTGGTGCGGGGATATTTGCAAAATTATTGCAACGCAAGCCGGTTGTTCTGGAGTTGGCACGAAATGATATGAGTGTGAAACCGGGGCAAATGGTTACCCTGGCTTTTTCTGAACAGGTATATTTGAAACTGGTCTTTGCTTCATACGGCTGGCCATTGCTGGCTGCGCTGGTTGGTGCATTTGCCGGGCATGGTCTGGCTACATGGTTGCAGGCCGGGCCAGCTTTGATTGATATGGCAGCCCTGACCGGGGGCTTGTTAGCAGGTGGGTTTGTCATGCGTTTAATAAAAAACCGGAAAACCATGGAAACGGTTCTCAATTCGTTGCAGACGACGGTTTATTATCCCTCGGCCACACCCAATATGTGTAGCAGGAAAGAACCGGAACGGGTTTAAATGTTTATTTTTTTATCTTGGAGTTGAATGATGAAACAAAGAATTACGCTGCAGTTTGTGGCACTGGCGATGTTAATGATGAGTTTGCCGCTGGCCGCAAAAGTGAGCGGGCTGCCGGATTTTACAGAACTGGTGGAAAAAGCAGGTCCCGCAGTCGTCAATATCCAGGTGACCCAGTTTGGTACCCGTAATCCGCAGGCATCTGGTCGAAATGGCGGGCAGGGCGGAGCACGCGGTGAAAATCATCCCGAAATGCCCGAGTTTTTCAAGCGTTATTTCAATGTGCCCAATGATCCCCGTGGCAGGCAACCTGATCGTAGTGGTGCGGGTTCCGGCTTCATCTATGAGGCAGATGGTTATATTCTGACCAATCATCATGTCATAAAAGACGCCGATGAAATCATCGTTCGCCTGGCGGACCGGCGTGAATTCGAAGCCGAGTTGATTGGCTCCGATGAATCCAGCGATATTGCCGTGCTCAAGATTGACGCGGAAAATGATTTGCCGTTTTTGCGCCTGGGTGATTCGGACTCTCTGAAAGCTCTTGAATGCGTGGCGGCGATCGGCTCACCATCCATTTTTGAACAAAGCGTTACCGCAGGTATTGTCAGTGCCAAGGGCAGGAGCAACCGGGCGCAGCAATATGTGCCTTTCATACAAACTGATGTCGCAATTAACCGAGGTAACTCCGGCGGGCCATTACTCAATATGGACGGTGAAGTTGTCGGTATCAATTCATGGATTCTGAGTTCAAGTGGCGGATATATCGGCTTGTCATTCTCAATCCCCATTGAGGTGGCGAAGAGTACGGCTAAACAGTTACGTGAGACAGGTAAAGTCGAGCGTGGCCTTCTGGGTGTCATCGTAGGTAATGTCAATCGTGAAATGGCAGAGGCCCTGGGGCTTGACCGGCCCGTTGGCGCACTGGTCAATGATATTACGCCGGATGGTTCTGCGGCCCGTGCCGGTATAGAGCCCGGAGATGTCATTTTGGCCTTTAACGATATGCAGGTTGAAACCTGGAATGATTTACCGCCGCTGGTCGGGGCAAACCCGCCGGGGACCAAGGCCACCGTCAAGGTGAGCAGGAATGGTAAAGAGAAAACATTCGATGTCATCCTGGATGCACTGGATGCGGAAAGTGGTACCGCTGTTGCTGGTACTGAAGGCAAATATCAGACCGAAAATACCCTCGGACTGGTAGTGGAAAACATAACTAGTGACCGTAGACGCGAGCTGGGTGATCCTGAAGGCGGTGTGGTTATTACTGACATTGAAAGCGATGACGCCTGGCGTGCCGGGTTAAGGCCGGGTGATGTGATCCTGATGATCAATAACCGTGATGTTGAAGATATGGATGACTTTGAAACACTGGTTGAAAAAATTGAAACGGGCCGGGCGGTGGCGCTGCGTGTATGGCGAAATGGCACTGCCAGTTTTATCGCCTATACACCCCGTGATAAGGATGAGGGCTAGATCTTCGAGGTAAGAATAGAATCCATAATTATCTCAATGAAGGGGTGCCTTCGAAGGGGTACCTTCAGTTATAATTAGGGGTTGAAGACAAGGAGGCCATCCGTTGTTTCGACGGATGGCCTTTAATTATTCAGGTTTTAGACAGACTGGACGACTCACAGCCGAAGCAGCGCATGGATCAGAAGTACATTCGAAATTTTTCTATTATTGCCCATGTAGACCATGGCAAGTCGACTATGGCTGACCGTTTCATACAACTGTGTGATGGTCTGAGTGACCGTGAAATGTCCGCACAGGTGCTTGATACCATGGATATTGAGCGGGAACGCGGTATCACGATCAAAGCGCAAAGTGTTACCCTGGATTACAAGGCTGAAGATGGGCATATTTATCACCTGAATTTCATTGATACACCGGGGCACGTCGATTTTTCCTATGAGGTATCCCGCTCCCTTTCCGCCTGTGAAGGCGCCTTGCTGGTCGTAGATGCGGCCCAGGGTGTGGAAGCCCAGAGCGTGGCAAATTGTTATACCGCGGTGGAACTCGGTCTGGAAGTCATTCCGGTACTGAACAAAATTGATCTGCCATCGGCAGAACCCGATCGCGTCAAGCAGGAAATTGAAGATATTATCGGTATCGAAGCAACCGAAGCACTTTCGGTCAGTGCCAAGACAGGAAGCGGTGTTGCAGAGGTGCTGGAGCAGTTGATTCGCGATGTTCCCATACCAACCGGCGATCCGGATGCGCCGCTCAAAGCGTTGATTATTGATTCCTGGTTCGATAATTACCTCGGTGTGGTTTCATTGATCCGTGTTGTCGACGGCAAGGTCGGCAAACGCGAAAAAATTAAGTTAATGTCATCTAAAAATCAGCATCAGGTGGACCAGGTGGGCGTATTCACCCCTAAACGGGAACTCCGGGATGAATTGTCTGCTGGCGAAGTAGGTTTCCTGGTTGCCGGCATCAAGGATATCCACGGCGCACCTGTTGGTGACACCATTACGCTGGCTAAAACACCTGCTACCGAACCCTTGCCGGGGTTTGCGACCATGCAGCCGAGAGTGTTTGCCGGCCTGTTCCCAACCGATGCCGATGACTATCCCGACTTGCGCGAGGCACTTGAAAAATTACAGTTGAATGATGCGGCTCTGAATTTTGAACCTGAAACCTCCGAGGCGCTCGGTTTTGGCTTCCGTTGCGGTTTTCTCGGTCTGTTGCACATGGATATTGTGCAGGAACGACTGGAACGCGAATACGATGTTGGCTTGATTACCACCGCGCCCACGGTCATCTATGAAGTAGAGCTGACCGATGGCGAAGTTTTGACACTGGAAAATCCGGCCAAGCTGCCGGCAGCCAATATAATCGCTGAGATACGTGAGCCCATTATCCAGGCCAATATCCTGGTGCCACAGGAATATGTTGGCTCTGTAATTGGTCTTTGCGAAGATAAACGTGGTCGCCAGATAGGTATGCAATACCTGGGCGGGCAGGTTTCTATCCAGTATGAACTGCCATTATCCGAGGTGGTGATGGACTTTTTCGACAGGTTGAAATCGGTCAGCCGTGGTTACGCCTCATTTGAATATCATTTTTTACGCTTCACCGTCGGACCTTTTGTACGTGTTGATGTTTTGATCAACGGTGACCGGGTGGATGCCCTGTCATTGATTATGCATCGTGACCAGGCGCAGCGGCGTGGTCGTGAACTCGCTGTTAGCATGAAGGAACTGATTCCACGGCAGATGTTTGATGTTGCGATCCAGGCCTCCATTGGTGCTCAGGTTATCGCCCGTACGACGGTCAAGGCATTACGCAAAAACGTCACGGCAAAATGTTACGGCGGTGATGTGTCACGCAAACGCAAGTTGTTAGAGAAACAAAAGGCTGGTAAAAAGCGCATGAAACAGGTTGGAAGTGTGCAAATACCGCAAGAAGCATTTCTCGCGGTGTTGCAGCAAGACTCTAGAAAATAGGTGAGCCCGAAGCAGGCAAACCCGGAATAGGTAAACTGAATGAATATTGATTTTGCATTGGTACTGGTAGTCCTGACGTCATTTACTGGCGTTGTGTGGCTCATAGACAGCCTGTTGTTCAGGCAAAAACGCATGGACCGGTCGGTACAAAAGAGCACCGAAGCCCCGCGCGAACCGGTTATCGTGGAATACTCCCGTTCCCTGTTCCCGGTACTTCTTATTGTGCTGGTATTCCGCTCCTTCCTGTTCGAACCGTTCAAAATTCCTTCCGGATCAATGATCCCGACTTTACTGGTGGGCGACTTTATCGTGGTTAACAAGTTTTCCTACGGTGTCCGTTTGCCGGTCTTGAATAAAAAAATTATCGACACGGGTTCACCCCAGCGTGGTGACGTGGTGGTGTTCCGTTACCCAATAGACCCCAGTGTTAATTTTATCAAACGTGCGGTAGGACTACCGGGCGACACGATCACCTATCGTGACAAACAGCTATTCATCAATGGTGAAAGGGTGGAAGACATCTCCACAGGCCGGTTTGAAAGCAGTGATATAAAGTGCTCAACGCCAGCAGCCGACGCGGTGTTGTCAAATGAGCAACTGGGTGATGTGAATCACAAGATTCTGCAACATGATCGCAGTCGTAGTCGTAATGGCCAGTGGGTCGTTCCGGAAGGTCATTATTTCATGATGGGAGACAACCGGGATCGCAGCAATGACAGCCGTGGCTGGGGTTTTGTGCCGGAAGAAAATCTGTTGGGCCGTGCGATTGGCATCTGGCTCAATTTTGACTTTGAAAAGGGTTGCGCGGATTTCTCACGTATTGGAACTGGAATAAACTAGCAGGGTATGCTGCTAACGGGTGCAATTTGCACTGGACGCGATATAGTAAGGGTATAAAATATGCTTAATGGGAGGAGGACTATGAAAATCAAGAAACAACAGGGCCTGAGCATCATTGGTTTTATCATCGTGCTGGCGATGGCTGTCTTTGTGTCTTACCTGGGGATGCGTATCGTGCCGCTGTACATGGAATATTACTCCGTAGTCAGTGCGCTTAATGGGGTGGCGTCTGAAAGGGGAAGCGCAAGACTTTCACCTTATGATATCAAGGTAAAGGTTTTGAACCGCTTGTACGTTAGTTATTCGGCAAACGTCAAGGAATCGCATATCAAGATAACCCGTGGCAACGGTGTTAATCTGCGTGTCAAATATGAAGTGCGCACACCCATCTTGGGCAATCTTGATGTCATCGCGAGATTCGATAAATCGGTAAAACTGGCTAACTGAACCCGGTTTCATCTCATTTACCCTGTCTGAATGTCTGAAAAATGAGGGAAATTCCCGGTATACCCTACAGTTTTAATGATCCCGCGCTGCTGGCACTGGCATTGTCTCATCGCAGTGTTGGGCGGCACAATAATGAACGGCTGGAATTTCTCGGCGACAGTGTTCTGAACTTTGTCGTTGCCGCACGCTTGTTCGATTTAAGAACCGATAACGATGAAGGTGAGCTCAGCCGCTTGCGCGCGCGCGTGGTACGCGGGGATACGCTGGCAAAACTGGCTTCCGGGCTGAAGCTTGGGGATTACATCAAGCTTGGCGAAGGTGAGTTAAAGTCCGGTGGTTTTAAACGAAATTCAATTTTGGCAGATGCACTGGAAGCCGTTTTTGGTGCTATCTATATCGATGGCGGTTTCAAGTCCTGTGAAGCTGTCATACTGCATGTATGTGATCCGTTTATAGCCTTGCTTCCTGACGCAAATGAACTGAAAGATTCAAAGACCCGATTGCAGGAATGGTTGCAGGGCCACGGTTATCCTCTGCCGGAATATAGCGTGATCAGCGAAAAAGGGACCGTCGCATCAGAAACAGTTCGTGGTGGAGTGTGTCGCAAAGGGTGCAGGTATCAAGGTAAGCGGCAAGGGCGCCAGCAGGCAGAAAGCCCAGCAGGCTGCGGCAGCTGTCGCAGTTGAATTAATCGCTGGGAATGCCCAAAAAGTGAGCAATGGCAAATGACCAAAAATGATGTGCAAGAAGATTTCCGATTTGGTTACGTGTCCATTGTCGGACGGCCCAATGTAGGTAAATCAACCCTGTTAAACCAGATACTGGGCCAGAAAGTAAGCATCGTCACCGCCAAACCCCAGACCACGAGGCAAAGACTGGCCGGTATCAAAACGACCGCACAGGGGCAGGTGGTCTATGTGGATACCCCGGGTATTCACCACTCAGCCAAACGCGCATTGAATCGTTACATGAACCGTGTTGCACAGGCGTCCTTCCGCGACGTTGACCTGGTCATGTTCCTGGTTGAGGCCGGCAACTGGTCACGTCAGGATGAATTTGTGGCTAAGGCACTGAGATCAGTGGACGTGCCGGTCATGCTGGTGTTGAACAAGATTGACCTGGTCCCTGACAAAGAATCATTGCTGGCTTTTATTGATAAGAATTTTCGTGATGATGATTACGACAGCATCATGATGATTTCAGCTAAGAAGGGCAATGGTGTTGAAGCGCTGGAAAAACAGGTATTACGTAAGCTACCGTTTTCGCGGCCGTTCTACGACGAAGATCAATTCACCGATCGTAGCGAGCGTTTTCTTGCGGCGGAAATGATCCGCGAACAACTGACCTTGCGTTTGCACCAGGAGTTACCCTATGCGCTGACCGTGCAGATTGAAGAATTCAAACGCGAAGGGAAAGTACTGACGATTGGCGCCATTATTTATGTGGAGCGGGATAGCCAGAAGCAGATCACGATTGGTAAAAAAGGTGTTGTACTCAAGCAGGTTGGCAGTAAGGCGCGAATGGTGCTGGAAGAATTGTTTGGCGAAAAGATTTTTCTTCGTTTGTGGGTCAAGGTCAGCCGGGACTGGTCGGACAGCGACAAGTTGATCGAAAGGTTCGGCTATACAGATTAATACTTCCTCAAGGTTATATTGATGGCTCGTATACTACTGGAGCCGGCCTATGTGCTGCATAGCCGCTCCTTCCGTGAAACCAGTATGATTGTGGAGGCATTTACGCGTGAGCACGGCCGTGTGGCAGTGGTCGCCCGGGGTGCGAAGTCGGCCCGCTCCCGCTGGCGGAATATCCTGCAGCCATTCCGGCCTTTATTGATCAGTTGGAACCAGAAAAGCGACCTGGGTACACTCACAGCCGCCGACCAGGTCGCCTCACCGCCCGCTTTGCAGGGGCAATCCCTGTACTGTGGTTTGTACCTGAATGAACTTCTGATGCGCCTGCTGCACCGCGGTGATCCGCATGCAGAGGTATTTGAGCGTTACCGGCATGTGCTTTCTGAACTGGCATCGGAAGCACCACCCCAGCCGCTATTAAGGGTATTTGAAAAACACTTGCTGGAAGCCATCGGTTACGCGATGTTGCTGGACCGGGAGTATCAAAGTGGTGAAGATATCCTGCCGCATCACTGGTATGACTACAAACCGGATCGCGGGCCCATAATGAGTCCCGGGCGGGGCAAAGGCCGGGTCTCCGGTGCAGCGCTGTTGGCATTACATGCTGAGAACCTGGGCACAGAAAGTTTACCGGAATTACGAATGTTGATGCGCAGCGTGATCGGCTATCATCTGGGTGATAAGCCATTGGCAAGTCTGTCCCTGTTTTCCGCCTGAATACGGCGGGGTTATTAAAAGGAATACCGTTATGCGATCCGGGAAATTATTGTTGGGTGTCAATATCGATCATATTGCGACCATCCGCCAGGCACGTGGCGCCGATTACCCCAGTGTCATTGAAGCAGCCCGCATTGCCGAGGATGCCGGTGCCGATGCGATTACAGTACATTTACGCGAAGACCGCCGGCATATACAGGATGATGAAGTGGTAGCGTTATGCAAGCAGGTGAGAACCCGCATCAATCTTGAAATGGCTGTCACCGATGAAATGCTGGCAATTGCAGTGGCCAACCACCCGGCCGATGTTTGCCTGGTACCGGAGAAACGCGAAGAGCTCACTACAGAGGGCGGTCTGGATGTGCTGACCCATTTTGAGGCGGTTAAATACGCCTGCAAACACCTCGGCGCAGCCGGTATCCGTGTTTCGTTGTTTATTGACCCGGATAGAGCACAGCTCGATGCCGCGGTGGCCTGTGGTGCACCGGTGGTTGAATTACACACAGGCAGTTATGCCGATGCGGACGAGACCCATGTCGAGTCAGAATATCAACGTGTTGTTACCGCTGCTAAGCATGGTGAGTCAATTGGTTTGCATATCAATGCAGGCCATGGTTTGCACTACGGGAATGTACAGCGCATTGTTCGCATACCGCAACTGATAGAACTGAACATCGGCCATTCGATTGTTGCCCGGGCCTTGTTTGATGGTTTGGATAAAGCAGTAAGAGATATGCGTATATTAATGAATTAAAACATATTAAATACAATATGATAAAGAACATATATGAATCTATACATTAACTATTAATTCAACACCGGAATATTGTAATAATGGGGCGTAGCCGCAAAAGACTATCCGATCAGCCGTTTGAACTGGATATCATCTCACTTGATTCCAAGGGTATGGGCCTGGCCGAATACGAGGGAAGAAAGCTGAAGGTATATGATGCCTTGCCGGGTGAGAAAGTCATAGTGCGCAACCTGTTTGGCCGCAGTCATAGGGGCAAGGTAGAGACGCTGGAAGTATTGCATCCATCCGCCGACCGGGTCGAGCCTGGCTGCCCGCATTTCGGTTACTGTGGTGCCTGTAGCCTTCAACATTTGTCCATGGACGCCCAGTTGGCCCGCAAGCAGGCTCTGCTGTTGCAGCATCTGCAGGACACCGGGCAGGTCGAGGCGGTTTCGATTTATCCTCCATTGTGCGGACCGGAATGGAACTACCGCCGCAAGGCACGTCTTTCGGTTCGTGATGTTGCTGCCAAAGGCCGGGTCCTGGTCGGCTTCCGCGAACGTAACGGCCGCTATGTGGCGGACATGGATTATTGTCATATCCTGCGGAAGGAAATAGCAGATGCCCTGCCAAAGCTGGCGCGTTTATTAGAATCACTGGAGTGCCGGTCCTGCATCCCGCAAATTGAAACCGCTTGTGGCGACGAGCAATGCGCGCTGATCATCCGCCATCTTGAAGAGTTATCCGCAAGTGATACTGAAAGCCTGCGTTTATTTGCCCGTGAAACAGGCATGGGTATATATTTGCAAGCCGCCGGTCCGGACAGTATTAAGCTATTGGCACCTGAAGACCTGCAGTTGGAATATGCAATTGAGGCACTGGGGTTACGGTTTCATTTTGAGCCTTTGGATTTTACCCAGGTCAACGGTGGGCTCAACCAGAACATGGTCATGCGCGCACTGGAGTTACTTGATCCGCAGGCCGGGGACAAAATTCTGGACCTGTTTTGCGGGTTGGGGAATTTCACCTTGCCTCTGGCTACCCGCGCAGGTTTCGTAGTGGGCGTAGAAGGTTCTGAAGCGATGGTTGAGCGTGGTCTTTCCAATGCAAGTCTCAACGGTCTGAGCAACGTCGAATTTCATAGCACCGACCTGTACCAGGCGTGTGAGGAGCCACCATGGCCGGCAGTGGATTTCGATAAAATCCTGTTGGATCCACCACGTTCTGGTGCGCAGGAATTGTTGCCATGGATCGCCGCCAGCAAGGTCAATCGCGTGCTGTATATTTCCTGTAATCCGGAAACTCTGGCAAGAGATGCCGGAATACTGGTAAATCAACATGGCTTCAGTCTTGAAGGTGCCGGTATCATCAATATGTTTCCACATACCCCGCACAGTGAGGCTATCGCATTGTTTGAACGTAAAATTGATGGAGCAGGTTCGTGACCGCAGCAGACCAACTGCTGGGGCCCTTGCAAATCGGGCTGGCCGGTCTTGAAGTCAGCGCCGAAGAACGTGACTGGCTAAAGCATCCGGCAGTGGGTGGTGTGGTGTTGTTCACCCGGAACTATCAGGATCTTTCACAGCTGACTGACCTCACCGCCTCGATTACAGCGATAGCCGGTCGAGATCTGTTGATCAGTGTCGATCACGAGGGCGGACGCGTACAACGTTTCAGAGATGGCTTCACCCGTTTACCACCGCTGAATGTGCTGGGAAAAATGTATGCCGATTCAGCTTCTAACGCACTGGACTTCGCCTACCGGCATGGTCGCGTGATGGCAACGGAGTTATTACTCTGTGGTGTGGATCTGAGCTTTGCACCGGTGCTGGATATCGGAGACCGAAGTGTGGTGATTGGTGATCGCGCATTTGCTGCAGATAGCACAAAAATTATTGCGCTTTCCGCTGCCTACATTGGCGGCATGCACGATGCTGGTATGGCAGCCACCGGCAAGCATTTCCCCGGCCATGGTTCCGTAAAGGCGGATTCACACACCGATGACGTTTGTGATCCACGCACGTTTGAAGAAATTGAGCAGCTTGACTTAAAGCCATTTGTGGCGCTCGCTGGAAAACTGGATGCAATGATGATGGCACACGTGCTGTATCCCGCCGTAGATGAAAAACCGGCAGGGCTACTCCCCGTTCTGGATCAAGACCATACTGCGGCAGAAGCTGGCTTATCAGGGTACGATCTTTTCCGACGACCTGGGTATGTTTGCTGCTAAAGTCGCAGGTGGCCTGAGTGAGCGCGTACGGGATTCCCTGCTTGCAGGCTGCGACGCAGTACTGGTCTGCGATCCGGAAGATGTGCGGCAGTTGCTGGCGAACAGTGATGAGCTACAGTCTGATGCAGACCTCGCCCTCAGAAGGCTAAAAGGCCGGCTTACAGCCACTCGTGAAGAAATGGAGCGGGTTGGCGAATGGCGGCAATGGAAGAATTCAATAAAACAACTGGAACTGGAGCAATCAAGATGGACGTGAGTAATACCCCGGATGCACAAACAATACTGAAAAAATCACGGATACTTTTCAACCGCGATGAGGTCAATGCAGCGGTGCAGAAAATGGCGGATGAAATCAACGCGTTTTATGGTGATGAACCCATAATCCTGGTTTCCGTTATGACCGGTGCAATCATCCCGGCGGCGTGGCTGGCCACAAAACTGAAAATGCCAATCCAAATGGATTTCGTTCACGCCACCCGTTATCGCGGCGGTCTGTACGGAGCAGAACTTGAATACCGCGTGCCCCCGCGTCTTGATCTTGAGGACAAGAATGTGCTGATTGTTGACGACATTTTTGACGAAGGCCATACACTGGCAGCGATCAAAGGCTCGGTAGTGCAGCGCAAGGCGGGCTCGGTCAAAATGGCCGCACTGGTACGCAAAGACCATGACCGCGGCCTGTCACGGAATTATGTCGATTTTGTCGGCCTCGATGTGCCGGATGTGTACGTATTCGGTTGCGGTATGGATGCCTATGAAGAATGGCGTCACCTGGAAGAAATCTGGGTGCTTGAGGAACATTGATGCGGCGCCTGGGTCTGATTGGCGGTACCGGCCTTGATCATTGGGGTGCAGCGGTCAGGTCGCATGAAATCAGCAGCGTCTATGGCCAGCCATCAGCAGACCTGGCTGAATATCATATAGAAGATTTGCAGTTGTTTTTTCTGCCGCGTCATGGCAACCGGCATGAAATCCCGCCTCATGCAGTCAATTACCAGGCCAACATCGATGCTTTCAGGCAGTCGCGGGTCGAAGGCGTTATTGCCGTCAATGCCGTGGGCGGTATAAGCAGCGACAATCAACCGGGTACGCTGACAATACCCGACCAGTTGATTGATTATACCTGGGGCAGGGCGCACACTTTCAGCATGACTTCTGCGGATGCTTTATTGCACGCCGAATTTGCCGGGCCATTTGATGGCCGCTTACGCTCAAAACTGTTAAAAGCAGCCGCAACTGCGCAGATTGATGTGACAGATGGTGGTTGTATTGGCGTGGCCCAGGGTCCGAGGCTGGAAACCACTGCAGAAATCAGACGGTTTGAACGTGACGGCTGCGACCTGGTAGGGCATGACGACCATGCCCGAAGCTGCACTGGCACGCGAGGCCGGGTCTTGATTACGCCAGCTTGTGTATCAACGCGAACTGGGCGGCCGGGCTGGAGGATGAGCCGGTGAGCATGGAGGCCATTGAAGCCACGCTCAAGGATGCCATGGTCAAAGTACGCCATTTACTTGCTGTGTTTTTTAAGGAGTTCGCCAATGGCGGCTGATACCCGTTTCCCTCATCTGCTGGCGCCCCTTGATCTGGGCTTCACCACGCTGAAGAACCGCGTATTAATGGGCTCGATGCACACCGGGCTGGAGGATCACAAGAAAGACTTTCCAAAACTGGCCGCCTATTTTGCCGAGCGGGCAGCCGGTGAGGTGGGTTTGATCGTGACCGGTGGATCGCACCCGGCGTGCGTGGCTCATTGCTGCCGATCCCATCCGGTCTGTTCAACCGTTTACAGGTTCCCCGGCATAAGCTGGTCAGCGCGCGCCGTCCACGCCGCAGGCGGTAGATTTGCATGCAGATACTGCATGCCGGGCGCTATGGCTATCACCCGATGACGGTTGCCCCCAGTGCGATTCAATCCCCGATTTCACCATTCAAGCCGAGGGCGCTATCGTCCAGCGGCGTTGAGAAGCAGATACGCAACTTTGTCCGGGCGACAAAACTGGCCCGCGAAGCAGGTTATGACGGCGTTGAAATCATGGGCTCCGAAGGTTACTTCATCAACGAATTCACCACCTCGCACGTCAACAAACGCACCGACAAATGGGGTGGCAGCACCCGCAACCGTTACCGGATCGCAGAAGAGATTCTCAGCCGGTGCCGCGAGGTCGCGGGGCCAGGACTCATTATCATCTATCGCCTGTCGATGCTGGACCTGTTGCCCGACGGTAATAGTTGGGATGAAATCGTAGAACAGGCAAAAATGGCCGAAGCCGCCGGTGCTACCATCATCAATACCGGTATCGGCTGGCATGAAGCCCGCATACCAACCATTGCAACCATGGTGCCCCGAGGCGCTTTTAGCTGGGTAACGGCTCGTATGCGTCCGGAAGTTAACATTCCGGTGGTCACCACCAACCGGATCAATACACCGGAAGTGGCTGAAGACATACTCGCCCGCGGTGATGCCGACATGGTTTCAATGGCGAGACCCTTGCTGGCCGATGCGGAGTTTGTCAAAAAGGCGATTGAGGGCAGGTCAAAAGAAATCAACATCTGCATCGCCTGCAACCAGGCATGCCTGGATCACACCTTTGTCGGCAAACCCTGTTCCTGCCTGGTCAATCCACGCGCCTGCCGCGAAACAGAACTGAACTATCTGCCAGCTGAAGAAACAAAAGCCATCGCCGTCGTAGGGTGCAGGTCCGGCAGGCCTGGCCTTTGCAACGGTCGCCGCCCGACGTGGTCACCGGGTCAGCCTGTTTGATCAGGCAGATGAGATCGGCGGGCAGTTCAACATGGCTAAAAAAATACCCGGTAAGGAAGAGTTCGGTGCAAGCCTTGATTACTACCATGTTGAGATAGAGAAAAGCGGAGTCGATCTGCAGTTGTCCACCCGTATTGGCTTGAAGACCTCGCAGGTTATGACGAAGTCGTATTGGCCACCGGTGTGTACCCAAGGAAAATTGATGTGCCCGGCATAGAGCACGCCAAGGTGGTTTCGTATATCGATGTACTGAAGAACAGAGTTGAAATTGGTAGCAGAGTCGCGCTGATTGGCGCCGGTGGTATTGGTTTTGATGTCGCCGAGTTCCTGAGTCATTCAGCCGAGTCCCCTGACAGCAGTCAATCATCCGAGGCTTTTTTCCTTGAATGGGGTATCGATCGCACATTTGAAGCCAGGGGCGGTGTTGACGGTAGTGAAAGCACAACCACCAAAATCTGCACGTGAAATCTGGCTATTGCAACGCAAGGCCGGCAAGCCGGGTAAAACACTCGGCAAAACCACCGGCTGGATACACCGGCTAAGCCTGCGGCATCGCGGCGTAAATATGCTGGGCAACGTGAGCTACGACCTTATTGACGACCAGGGTTTGCATATCAGCATCAATGGAGAAAGCCAACTTCTGGAAGTCGACCATATCGTGATATGTGCAGGCCAGGTCAGCAACACCGACCTTGCGGATGCACTGGAAGGAAGAGGCGTTTCATGGCATCTCATTGGCGGTGCAAAAAAAGCCGCCGAACTGGACGCCAAATACGCAATTCGAGAAGGGAAGCGAGCTCGCGGCAAAGACTATAAGCAACCAGATCGGAGCTGATCCTACAACCAGAATCCACATACCCTAAGCCGGGATACGGGTACCTCCCCCTGGGACCGTGAGCCGACAGGGATGTCGGCGCCCAAGCGCCCCATGGACGGGCTTGCAGCGTGTCTCAGGGGAA
>PVMK01122339.1_pt1 | contig 68204 bp, 64 predicted proteins | sample 1853481 | NCBI WGS metagenome assembly PVMK01 (sample SAMN08533507, study PRJNA380276) | Marine sediment metagenome, whole genome shotgun sequencing project.
TTCCCGGTTTCGATCTCACCTTGAATCAGGTCGGATATCAGCCATAAGCGGTTACCCCGGTTGTCGCTGCCGTAGAAATAGATAATGGTGCCGCTGTCACTGGTGACGATGTTCAACCCTTCGCCGTCAAGCGCTGGATCATACCAAAGGCCGGTAAAGGCATTGTTTGCTGGCTTGGCTTCCGGGGCCGCGGGTGGGCCACTGCCTACATAGAAGAAATGCTCCCGGGTTTGACCGGCATAAGTGGCGCGCCAGCTATATTTACCCGCCGGCAATGGCTGGCCGAATGAGCGGCCCCAGACGTAAGTAAAACTTTGCCCGGTAGTGATCGTGTCATCACTATAACTGGTTGAAAAAAGCACCTCACCCGATGGATTGCGCATCTCCACATCAATCGAATCCGTTGCTTCGAAATCGCGAACCGTGACGGAAGCAAAAAGGACGTCATCCGGCGCAAATTCGTTGGTGAAATGAGGCACCTCTGGCTGCGGACACGGCGGATACTCCGGAAAGGCACTGTGTGTATCCGACGAACTTATCTCCTTTTTATAGTAAGGCTCCTGGTCGGCCCAGAAACTGTCGTTATTGAGCTCATTACAGGTGCCGGCGTAAGGATCAAAAAGGTTGTTGGCAAGGTCCTGTACACCGAGATGAAGATGTGGCCCGGTTGAGAGCCCCGAACTGCCCGCCACACCCAGGTAGTCTCCCTGCTCCACTCTATTGCCGACTTTGCGAGGCGTAACACTACCGGTTTTCATGTGTGCATAAATTCCGATGGAACCATCGTCATGCTTCACGATCACCCGGTTGGCGTCTGCATTGGTATCGAAGAAACATTGTTTGTCGGGTGCACCATCATGTCTTTCGACAATCTCTCCATCCGCCGCCGCGACTACCACCAGGCCATCGTTTGCCATTGTGAGCCAGGGAAACATCGCGGAATTGTAATCGGTTCCGTTGTGGTTGAACGTATCCGTGTCGTAGGTGCGTTCGCCACAATTCCAGTCCAGCACGCTGTCGGGCATCACACCGTCATGGTCCACAAAGGCGGCAATATTAATGATGCCCGGGTTGTTATTTGAGAGGCCACGCCGCAGCGGTGATTTGAAACTCGGGCCGTCGGCCCGAGTTTTGCTTACACCAAGCAGTTCAGTCTTTGCAGTGGGCGGCTGACGCTGTGATTGGTTCTCGTCGTGGTTTTGATCAAGCGTTTGATCGATGATGTGAATCTGGACCAGAGTGCCATCATCCAACTGACGGACATCAGTCGAGGCCTCAATATGTGCTGAAAACAACAGTAAACAGCATAGCGAACTGATCGTTAGAATTCTGTAGTGCACCGGAACCTCCAATTCTCGTATTTCTTTTTAACAGCATAGCTCAACTCCCGCTTAATGCCCGAAATACCAACAGACAGGTCGCAGTTGCATTTGATCTTGTGATCACTCACATCTGTTCATTATCTGCAATTTTGACTAAAACTTTTACCTTCAACGCGTTTTGGCCTTACACTGAATTGAACACTTGCAACCACCGGAAATAACCATGAATAAGCTCGTGCTTGGTGTTCTGATATGGAGTTTTGCGCATTTCATCCCTGCCGTGGCCGTCGATTTCAGGAAAAACCTGATCACAAAGCTGGGCGAGAATCCTTACAAGGGAATTTTTAGCCTGTTCCTGGTGCTGGCCATCTACCTGGTCATATCCGGGTGGCAAGCCACGATTCCGGAAAGCGTTTACCTGCCAGCCCCGTGGGCACGTCAGGCAGCCTCCATACTGATATTGGCCGGATTCATTCTTTTCTTTTCACCCTACTTAGCCTCAAATTTCAAGCGGGTCCTTCGACATCCCCAACTGGCCGGTGTCGCGTGCTGGGGTGTCGGGCACTTGCTGGCCAACGGGGAGACCCGGTCCATCGTGCTGTTCGGCGGGCTTTTCGCATGGGCCATTATCGAGATTTTGCTTCTGAACCGTCGTGACGGTGCATGGGCCAAACCGGACCCGGCACCGGTGAAAAATGACATCATCCTGGTCCTTGCAGGCAGCGTGGTTTATGCCATTGTCGCAATGTCCCACCAATGGCTGTTCGGCGTTTCACCGTTTACTTCCTAAAGGAGAAATTCAATGATTGGATACGTCACACTTGGCACCAACGACTTTGAACGTGCTGTTGCGTTTTATGATGAATTACTGGCACTGATGGGGGCCGGCCGCTTCATGGAGTTCGAAGGCATATTCGTTGCCTGGGCGGTTGCGCCCGACAAACCCGGACTCTCTGTCACGAAACCTTTTGATGGCAATCCCGCCACCGTCGGCAACGGCACGATGGTTGCCCTGACCGTGGATTCAAAAGAACTGGTGCACAAAATCTACGACAAAGCCATAGAACTGGGGGGCAAGGACGAAGGCCCGGCCGGCCCAAGGTCGGACGGCTTTTACGCCGGCTATTTCCGTGACCTCGACGGCAACAAACTTAATGTATTCTGCTTATCAGACCCAGACTCCTAGAAGCGAATTCAATCGCAATCAACCACGATGTCCAAATCAAAACAGATAATCAACCTGGAAGACCTCCAATTCCACGAATGGACCCACGGTGACCAATTTGCCGGCCGCATGGGTGAAATCAGTCAAGTCATCGGCGCCAGCGGGCTGGGTTACAACCTGACTATTGTCCCGGCCGGCAAGCGTGCTTTCCCCAAGCACTGCCACCACGCCATTGAAGAAATGTTCTTTGTGCTGGCAGGTGAAGGTGAAGTTCGCATCGGCGATGAACGGTTTTCAATCAAGTCCGGCGACGTGATCAGTTGTCCCACTGGTGGGCCGGAAACAGCCCACCAGATCGTCAACACAATGGATGATGGTGATCTGAAATACCTCGCCGTTAGTACCTCGGAGTCACCGGATATCTGCCAGTACCCCGATAGCGGCAAGACACTGGTACATCATTACCTGCCTGCAGACGGCGGTGAGGAGAAAACCCTGCGGATGATCCTGCGAAAAGGCGAAGGCAATACCGACTACTGGGAAGGCGAATAAATTCGCCCCTACGACATCAGGTTCTGCAGAAAGCCCCCATTGGTGGTCCAGACAGCGAAGTCGAACACCAGGATAAATGTGATCCAGGCCAGGTAAGGCACCATCAGCAGGGCGGCCTCCCGGGAAAGCCGGCCGAAAGCCATGGTGCAAAAAATCGCGACACCGATCGTGAGGCCCAGCAAAGGCAAAGCCCAGCCCGGGCGTTGCAACCCGAAAAACAGGGCCGACCAGGTGACGTTCAAAACCAGCAGCAGCGCCCACCAGGCCAGGGTGCTTAAACGGGATTGGTGATCAGTCAGCCAGACCCTCCAGGCTGCCAGAGCCATGAAAATATAGACCAGCGCCGATACCGGACCGAACAGCCAGTGCGGTGGTGTCCAGGACGGTTGCTGCATGGTTACGTGATACCATTCCCCGGCTTCAAATTCAGCCCCGATCAGCGAAGCAGCGACGACCAGCAACAAAAACCCGGCCAGCGAAAAATATCGGACAAGCATAAAAAACCTTCCTGAAGAACCCTGCGTGTTGGACTACTTTGCCATAGATGGGTTCACGAGAAGAGAAACGATTTCTTCACACCCTTCAACCAGGTGCTCCGGTCGCGCAGAATCCAACTCTTCTCTTGAACCGAAACCGTAGGTTACTGCGATGGCGGGCATTCCGTTTTCCCTCGCGCCGAAAACATCCTGGTCGCGGTCACCGATCATTATCGAGCACCTCGGATCGAGTTGGTACTTCCTCAGAGCATGGGCGATGATGCTGGATTTGTCCCGCCGCCTGGAGTCCATGGAACTACCGGCAATTCCATCGAACCAGACTCTGAGACCCAGGTCTGAAAGCACTTTTTCCGCAATCCGTGTGGGCTTTACCGTGGCGATGAACAGGCGATAGCCGGCCGTCTTCAATCGCGGTAGCACATCATGGATGTTCTCATAAACGCGTGTACCCGCCTGGTTCAGGCTGTCATAGTGCTCGCGGTAGAGGTCGATCGCCACGTATGCCTGCTTCTCTGACATTTCGAATTCATCGCGAAATATGTCGAACAGGGAGGCGCCGATCACGGATTCGATTGAAGCCCCGCCCCCCGGCACGACACCCATGCGTTCGAGGACAAATTCGATACTCTCGCTGATGGTCTGGCTGCTATCGACCAGGGTTCCGTCAAGATCGAAAAGCAGATTCTGAATATTTTTCATACTCAACTCACCGAACAGCATATTAATCTTTGAGCGCTGCCTGCAAATTTGATCGCGGATACTTCAATGATTTTCAGGCCGTTGAGCGGTCCCATTCAATACCTCCTGTAAAAGGGGATTAACATTCCAGGAAATTCAAGCAGAATTCAGCGCCCGGGCTAATTTGTCCAGCAAAAAATCGGCGTTGGATTTAGTAAACACCATGGGAGGCCGAATCTTGATTACATTGTCCAATGGCCCGGTAACACCCAGCAACACGCCGTTATCACGTAGCTGCTCTCGAATCCTTGACGCTAATTCGCCGGTCTTTCGCGTTTCCCGTTCGCTTACGATTTCCAGACCGTAGAACAATCCCTTCCCACGCACATCCCCGATCAACTCGCTGTTCTCTGCCAATACTCTTGAGTCCAGCAGCAAGATAGGCACCAACCTCATGCACGTTGCGCAGAATATTTTCATCTTCAATGACATCCAGAACGGCCAGGCCAACCGCAGCTGAAACCGGGTTTCCGCCGAAGGTGTTGAAGTAATGAAATTTACGGGCGAATTTTTCAGCAATTGCCGGCGTGGTGACCACTGCAGCCAGGGGGTGGCCGTCACCAATCGGTTTACCCATGGTTACGATGTCGGGAACGACCTCGGAATCTTCAAATGCCCACATGTGATCACCTAAGCGGCACAAGCCGGACTGAACTTCGTCCGCCACGATTACGCCACCCGCTTCACGTATCCGCCGGTACACGCCCCGCAGGTATAGCGGTGGTGGTGTCAGAATGCCATTTGAACTGAAAATATTGTCACACATGAACATGGCCGGTTTAACTCCACGTCGCGCCAGGCGGTCAATTGCATCATCAGCAAAAGCAGCATATTTGCCACCCAGGTCCGGTTCTCCATAACGATAGCTGCCGCGATAAGCGTTCGGCGCTGTTCAATTAGATGCTCAAGTCAAATCTACGATCAGCTGACATTACGTCTCCTGCCTTCCCAGTAAGGGGCCCGCAGGTCTTTTTTCAGAATTTTGCCGGCCCCGCTGAGTGGCAGTGGTTCCTCACGGAATGCGATGCTCTTGGGGCACTTGAACCCCGCGATCAACGTTTTACAGTGGTCGATCAGCACCCTTTCAGTCAGTGATTCGCCGGCTTTGAGAACGACGATCGCATGCACCTGCTCGCCCCAGGAATCATGGGGGATGCCGATCACCGCGCACTCGGATACCGCAGGGTGCTGGTAGACGGCCTGCTCTGTTTCGGCCGAATAAACGTTTTCACCGCCGCTAACAATCATGTCCTTTACCCGATCGACGATGAACAACATACCTTCGTCGTCAAGCCGGCCGCCATCACCGGTATGCAACCAGCCGCCATCGAGTGCCGCAGTGGTTACTTCAGGAAGATTCCAGTAGCCCAGCATCACGTTTTCACCCCGGATGCAAATCTCACCCACTTCACCGCAAGGCAAAATTGCGCCCTCCCCGTCCAGGATTACCAGATCGATTCCTGCTACCGCCCGGCCTGCTCCCTTCAATTTGCCTGCATTAGGGCCGCTGGTGGTGTGGTATTCCGGCCCCATCAGCGTAATAATCGGTGAGGCTTCGGTCTGACCGTAGGCTTGGTAGAACTCGACATGTGGAATCACTTCCAGGGCTTTGAGTATCACGGCTTCCGGCATGGGTGAAGCGCCGTAAAGTAGTCGCTGAAAACCGGAAAGGTCGTAATCTGTAATGGATGGATGGTTCACCAGCATGTTGATCATCGTGGGTACCAGCAGAGCAGTGCTGATCTTTTCATTCTGCAGAGTCTGGAGCACGCGGTTGGGCTCGAAAGCCGGAACGATTACGTTGGTACAACCCAGCGTTGCCCCAACCATGCAAAAAAAGCCGTCTGCGATATGAAACATCGGTGCTGCGTGCATAAATATATCTGCCGGTGATACCTGTAAATAAGGCAGAGACTGCAGCACGTTGTAGGTAAGGTTCCGGTGGCTCAGCATCACACCCTTGGATTTTCCGGTTGTACCGCCGGTGTAGAACAGGCCTGCCAAATCATCACCGCCGCGCTCTGATGGCCTCGCTGGTTGCTGGTTTTCCACCAGGTCCTCGAAAGCGAGGTAGCCATCCGGCAGTTCGCCGTCACCCATGTAGACGTAGTGCTGTACTGTTTCCAATTGATCCATAATCTCCGCAATGGCAGGCAGGAACGAGTCGTCTACGAAAACCGCCTTGCTTTCAGAGTCACTCAACCAGTGAACGAACTCCACTGGCGCCAGGCGGGTGTTTACCGGGACAAACACGGCGCCGGCCCAGGAAACACCGAAATAAAATTCGTAGTAACGGTCGCTGTTCAACGCGAGTACGGCAACCCGGTCACCTTCTTCCACGCCCAGGTTGTGAAGGCCGGTAGCCAGACGGGCGATCCGATCCTGAAACTCCCGCCAGTTTTGGCTGCGGCTTCCGAAACGGGTGGCAATATTGTCACCATGAAGCTGGACGGTGTGGCGGATGGTTTGCGCGAGTGATGACATGTGTCTGCGTACCTTTCATTGCTGAAATTAAAGAGTGAGTAATAATAATCGAATCAAGCTAAAAAAAACGACTGTGGTTCTCATAACATCATTTGGTGTTATTTATGATTCGTACGCTTTGTGGAAATTGCCCACGCACTTGACGGAACTCCCAAAGACCCTGATCATTGAATCGGTCTATCAAGCTTATCAATAAATACAATTTCACCTATGAGGGTGAGAGGTCTATTCTTAGAAGAAGGGGCCAGATCCCTTTTTTACTGAAACTGGCGAAATTTGCTTAAATTGAAACGAGAAAAAGGCCTCGATCCCTTTTTCCCAGGAGGTAGGAACACGATGTCACTGAAGGGCAGCAAGACTGAACAGAATCTGAAAGATGCATTTGCCGGAGAGTCACAGGCCAACCGCCGTTACCTGTATTTTGCGCAACGCGCCGATGTTGAAGGCTACAACGACGTTTCCATGGTTTTCCGTTCCACTGCTGAAGGCGAGACCGGCCATGCGCACGGCCACCTGGAGTACCTGGAAGAATCTGGCGACCCTGCTACCGGCCTGCCGATTGGCCAAACGTCTGATAACCTGAAGGCCGCGATTGCCGGTGAAACCCACGAATACACCGATATGTATCCGGGCATGGCGCGCGCCGCCCGTGACGAAGGCTTCGACGAAATCGCCGACTGGTTTGAAACTCTTGCCAAGGCTGAGCGTTCACACGCCAACCGTTTCCAGAAAGCGCTGGACGAACTCGACTGACTCGTACCGTAGGAGCGGATTTATCCGCGAAACTTTTTTGTCCGCGAATAAATTCAAACGAATCGCGGATAAATCCGCTCCTACAGGAGAAGCATCATGCGAGAAGGTAGCCTCGAGGCTCCAACACGCCACGCCCTTGATTGGACCAACCCTGATTTCTACAACGAGGAGAAACTCCTCGCGGAAATGGAGCGGATTTTCAACATCTGTCACGGCTGCCGCCGCTGCGTCTCGCTATGTGATTCCTTCCCTACCCTGTTTGACCTGGTCGATGCGTCCGACACCTTCGAAATTGACGGCGTTGCAAAGGATGACTACTGGAAAGTAGTCGACCAGTGCTTCATGTGCGACCTGTGTTACCAGACAAAATGCCCGTACGTACCGCCGCACGAATGGAATCTCGATTTTCCGCATGTGATGCTGCGGGCAAAGGCGGTGCAGTTCAAGAAAGGCGAGCGCCGACTCAGCCACAGGCTGATCAGCAACACAAAGATCCAGGGTAATATCGGCAGCCTGCCGGTGGTGGGAAACATGATTAACGCCGGCAACCGCAACAAGGGCGTGCGCAAGGTGATGGAAAAAGTCATGGACTTGCATCCTGACGCCCACTTGCCTCAATTCCACTCAAAAACCCTGCGCAAACGCAACAAAGGCCGTGCTCCTGTCCGGGCGGTGGTGAAAAAGGCGGGCCCGACCAGCGGTAAGGTGGCTCTGTTCGCAACCTGCTACTGCAATGTGAACACACCGGATATTGGGCAGGACTTGATTAAAGTGTTCGAACACAATGGAATCCCGGTTCGATTAACCGACAAGGAAGAGTGCTGCGGCATGCCCAAACTGGAACAGGGCGACCTCGAAACCGTTGATAAGTACCGCAAGGCCAATATTCCCGAACTGGTGCGCCTCATCGATGAAGGCTGGGATATCGTCGCCGGCATTCCTTCCTGTGTGCTGATGTTCAAGCAGGAACTGCCATTGATGTATCCGCACGATCCGGATGTGCAGAAAGTGAAGGCAAACATCTATGACCCGTTCGAATACCTGGTACATCGCCACAAGGCCGGATTGCTCAACACCCATTTCAGATTGCCACTGGGAAAGGTGGTCTGGCAGGTACCCTGCCACCAGCGGGTTCAGAACATCGGACCGAAAACGCGCGACATTCTGGCGCTGGTACCCGACACCCGGGTCGAAATGATCGAACGATGCTCCGGGCATGATGGCACCTACGGTGTGCGGGCCGGAACCTATGAGAAGTCGCAGAAAATCGCGCGACCGGTGGTAAGCCGGGTTAAGAAAATGGAGCCCGATTACCTGGTATCGGACTGCCCGATGGCTGCCGACCAGATCGCGGACAAGTTGGATTTAAAGCATGCCGAAACCAACCCGCTGACCTTGTTGCGCAAAGCCTATGGAATTTGAATTCAAAAATTATTGACATGAACCCATTACAGAAGGCAGACCTGTTCAGCCTCGAACAGTACTCCGAACAACGCGCCGGTTTTCGCTCTCGTGTGCTCGATCACAAGAAAAACCGCCGCGTGGATGTCGGGCCCAACCTGTCCCTGTATTTTGAGGACAGGCTAACCGTCCAGTACCAGGTGCAGGAGATGCTTCGCATCGAAAAAATTTTCGAAGCCGAAAGCATCGAGGAGGAACTCGCGACTTACAACCCATTGATCCCTGATGGTGGCAATCTCAAATGCACGGCCATGCTGGAATTTGTAGATGAAGATGTCCGGCGCGCGCGGCTGGCTGAGCTGGTTGCGATCGAGCACAAGGTCTGGCTGTGGGTAGACGGGCATGACAAGGTCTTTTCCATATCCAACGAAGACCTCGAGCGCTCCACCGAGGATAAGACCTCCGCTGTTCATTTCATGCGCTTCGAACTGAGCGATGAAATGATTGCCGCCCTGCGTGCTGGTGCAGGACTGACGTTTGGCAGCGATCACGCCGGTTACTCCCATACAACCGAAGTTCCCACGGACACACGCAAAGCCCTGCTGAAAGATTTAACGTAGGAGCGGATTTATCCGCGAAATGTTTTAATTTATTTGGGATTGATCCAACAACCTTCGCGGATAAATCCGCTCCTACAGGTTGACAATACCAACCCGCTTGATAAACTTACTTGTTGCTAACAAGTATTTGTTGAATGCCTCAAACTGCCACGACAGGAAAGTTAACTGAATCGCCGCGCACACAGGCGGAGCGCACAGCCATGGCGGAATCCAGGATGGTTAATGCGGCCATCAACCTGCTCAATTCGGCAGGTATCCAGGGCACAACGCTCGTCGCCATCGGCGAAATCGCAGGTTATAGCCGTGGGCTGGCTACCCACCACTTTGGCTCCAAGGCCGGGCTCTTCCGAACGGTCCTTAAGCGCTTGTCAGCAGCGTGGAACGAAGAACTGGTTCGCAGCCTCAAAGGAAAGACCGGCCTGGGTGCCATGACCACTGCGATCGAATCACACCTGGCTCACGCCCTCCGGCATCCGGAGTACATCCGGGCGCAAAATATTTTGTGGGGCGCCGCACTTGACCCCTCTTCCGAGTTCAAACCCAACGTTGCCGAATTCATGCGAATCCAGCGCAAGTCTGTCGCTGCATGGGTCGAAGGCGGGCAGGAATCGGGGGAAATCAATAAAAACGTCGATGCCGACCGGATTGCCGAGCAGTTTTATGGCGGGCTGATCGGCATCAACAACCAGTGGCTGGTCAGTCCCGATTTCGACCTCGCGGCGGCCTATCAAGATTTCAAGCACAACATGGTGCGCCTGGTAAGCGCCATTGATACAGAGGAAAGGTTATGACCAAAGCATACATTTACGACCACGTCAGGTCCCCAAGGGGGCGCGGGAAAATGGGCGGCAGCCTGAATTCGATAACCCCGATGGACCTGACGACACAGGTTCTTTCGGCATTGCGGGACCGCAATGAGCTGGATACCTCGATCCTTGACGACGTGATCCTGGGGTGTGTCACACCCGTCGGAGAACAAGGCGCCAATATCGCCCGTGTGGCGGCAATCAACGCAAATTACGCCGAAAGCGTTCCGGGAAAGCAGATCAACCGTTTCTGTGCTTCGGCCCTGGAGGCGGTCAACTCAGCTGCCTCCCAGGTTATGTCCGGGCTGTCCCAGGCCACCGTTGGCGGCGGTGTGGAGTGCATGTCGCGTGTACCGATGGGATCGGATGGCGGCGCCATGGCCATCGACCCCCAAACGGCATATAACAGTTATTTCGCCCCGCAGGGCATTGGAGCCGACCTGATTGCAACGCTGCATGGTTTTTCTCGCGAGGACGTCGATTCCTACGCGGTCACCAGCCAGCAGCGCGCCGCCCTTGCCTGGAAAAACGGTTACTTCGACAAGTCAGTACTACCGATTCGGGATCATGTTGGTGATGTCGTTCTTGACCACGACGAGACCGTTCGCGGCGATGCCAGCATCGAGAGCCTGGCCGGACTGAACCCTGCTTTCGCCATGATGGGGGATCAGGCGGGATTCGATGACGTAGCGATTCAGCGGTACCCCGAAGTAGAGGCTATCAACCACGTCCACACCGCGGGTAATTCCAGTGGCATCGTTGACGGTGCCGCAGCTGTCCTGATCGGCAGCGCGGAAGCCGGCGAGAAGATGGGGCTGAAACCCCGCGCGCGCATCCGCTCGTTCGCCTCCATCGGCAGCGAACCGACCATCATGCTGACCGGACCGGCGCCGGCGTCACTGAAAGCCCTGAAACTGGCCGGCATGAATACATCGGATATCGATCTCTATGAGCTGAACGAAGCCTTCGCTTCGGTTGTTCTGCTGTACATGAAGCTGCTCGATATTTCACACGACAAGATCAACGTAAATGGGGGCGCGATCGCCATGGGCCACCCGCTGGGCGCTACCGGCGCTATCGTGCTGGGTACGCTGCTGGACGAAATGGAGCGCCGGAACCTGTCCACGGGACTTGTCACACTCTGTATCGGTGCCGGCATGGGCACCGCCACCATCATCGAACGCGTATAAAAGGACAGGAAACATGAACAACACGATTCAATACGCCGTCGACCAGGATGGCATTGCTCTTCTCACTATCGACCTCCCCGGCATGACAATGAACGTTTTGACGCCGGAACTGATGGAAGACCTCGCCACGCTTACCGGACAGGCGGCAGCAGATGACACTGTCAAAGGCATTGTCATTGCTTCAGGTAAAAAAGCCTTTATCGCCGGTGCCGATATCAAAGACATGGTGACGGCTTACGACCGCGGCCTGACGCACAAAGAGGCCTTCGAATTCAGTTACGAACTCAATGCCACGCTGCGTAAAATGGAAACCTGCGGCAAACCCATTGCCATTGCCATCAATGGCCTGGCGTTGGGCGGTGGCCTTGAAGTCTGCCTGGCCGGCCATTATCGCGTCCTGGCCAGTGACACAGGGGCTGTACTTGGCTTCCCCGAGGTCAACATCGGATTGCTTCCTGGTGCTGGCGGCACCCAGAGGACACCGCGCCTGGTCGGTTTCCGCAACGCGGCGACCATGGTTCTGCAGTGCAGGAATCAAAAGCCCCAGCAAGCCCTGGACATAGGACTCGTGCATGAACTCGCACCGGTTGCCGAAGTGGTAGAACGGGCCAAACGCTGGATCCTCGAGACAGGTGATCCCGAGCAACCCTGGGACAAGAAAGGGTTCAAGATTCCCCATGGCGGCCTGATGCACCCGGAAACCGCGCAGACCTTCATGGTGGGTAATGCCCTGCTGGCGAAAAACACCAGGCACAACTACCCGGCCCCCATTGCAGCCCAGTCGGCCATGTTCGAGGGGTGTACTACCTCATTCGATGCCGGCCTGAAAATCGAGTCGCAGTACTTTGGCTCCCTGCTTGCCGGCCCGGTCGCGCGAAACATGATGCGCTCCCTGTTCGTCAATAAAGGCAAAGCCGACAAACTGGCGCGCAGGCCGGAAAATATCGAAAAATCCAGGGTCAAAAAACTGGGTATTCTCGGCGCCGGCATGATGGGTGCGGGAATCGCCTTCGTTTCCGCCAGGGCGGGTATAGAGGTGGTGCTGTTGGATACCTCGCAGGAAAATGCCGAGCGCGGCAAAGCCTACTCTGAAGGACTGCTGAGGAAAGCCATAGAGCGTGGCCGTTCAAACGAGGAAAAAGCCGCTGCCCTGCTAAACCTGATCACGCCGACTACCAGTTATCACGATCTCCAGGGTTGCGACCTCATCATCGAAGCTGTATTCGAGAGCAAGGCCCTGAAGGCAGAGGTGACTGCCAAGACAGAAGCCGTGGTGCCGGAAAGCTGCATTTTTGCCAGCAACACCTCGACCCTGCCGATCACCGGCCTGGCTGAAGCTTCGGAACGCCCGGAACAGTTCATCGGCCTGCATTTCTTCTCGCCGGTCGACAAGATGCCCCTGGTGGAAATCATCCTGGGTGAAAAAACCAACGATGAGGCTATTGCGCGAAGCCTGGATTACATCCAGCAGATTCGCAAAACACCCATCGTCGTCAACGACAGCCGGGGTTTCTACACCAGCAGGGTATTCAGCACCTTCACGGCCGAAGGGATCACGATGCTGGCCGAGGGCGTCAAGCCTGCACTGATCGAGAATGCCGCGAAAATGGCCGGCATGCCGGTCGGGCCCCTCGCGGTTACCGACGAAGTCACCCTGGAACTGGCCCACAAGATCGGTAAGGAAACGGCCGCGGCACTGGGCCAGGACTACCCGGCGGACGCCAACCAGGAAGCTATCCAGAAAATGGTTGAAGACCTCGATCGCAAAGGCAAACGCTTCGGCAGAGGGTTCTACGATTACCCCGAAGGCGCAACGAAACACCTGTGGCCAGGACTGGCGGAGCACTTCCCGGTGAGCAACGAGCAACCGGATATCGATGAAATGAAAAAGCGGCTACTGACCATCCAGGCGCTGGAAACAGCCCGGTGCGTTGAGGAAGGTGTGGTCACACATGCTGAAGACGGCGATATCGGCTCGATATTCGGCTGGGGATTTCCGCCGTACACAGGCGGCACGCTGTCATACATCGATACCGTCGGAATCCAGGACTTCGTGGCCGAATGTGACCGCCTGGCCGAAGCCTATGGCGGACGTTTCGAGGTGTCTCCCTGGCTGCGTAAACGGGCAGAAAAAGACCAGTCATTTTATAAAGTAGGGTAACCGATAGTGTGCAGGAGCCAGGAAGATGCGACGCCTGATATTTGACGAAGACCACGAGATGTTCCGAGACTCGGTACGCAAGTTCATGCAGGCCGAAGTGGGTCCGCACGTCGATCGCTGGCGCGAAGCCGGTATCTGCGACAAGAATGCCTTTCTCAAGGCCGGCGAGCAGGGCTTGCTCTGCATGTGGGCAGATGAGAAATACGGCGGCATGGGCATCACAGACTTTCGCTTTGAACAAATCGTGATCGAGGAAACCATTCGCCATGGCGACCTCTCTTTGTTCCTGAGCCTGCACAGCCGGTTGGTCGGGCCTTACATCGGACAGCTGGGCAGCGAGGCGCTGAAGAAACACCTGCTGCCCCGGTGCATCAGCGGCGAGACCATACTCGGTATCGCGATGACCGAACCCGGCGCGGGCAGCGACCTGGCGGGCATGAAGTCACACGCCACCCGTGACGGCGACGACTGGATCATCAACGGTTCCAAGACCTACATTTCCAACGGCATCAATGGCGGCGCCTTCGTGGTGGCCGCCCGAACCGTACCCGGCAAGCCACATGGCATTGGCCTGTTTGTAGTTGAGGAAGGAATGGAAGGATTCAGCCGCGGCCGTAACCTGAGCAAGATGGGGCTCAAAGCGCAGGACACCGCTGAATTATTCTTTGAAAATGTCAGAGTTCCGGGCGAGAACGTGTTGGGTGATCCGGAAAAGGGTTTTTACAGCCTGATGCATTTCCTGGCCGAGGAACGCCTGATCAGCGCCTGCCAGGCGGCCGCCCACAGTCAGATCGCTTTCGACATAACGATGGATTACATCCTGGAACGAAAGGCATTCGGCAAACCGATCGCAGCTTTCCAGAACAGTCGCTTCAAAATGGCCGAGATGCGCACCGCGCTGGATGTCACCCAGACCTTTATTGACCAGTGTGTCATGTTGCACATCAAGGATGAACTGAGCGCTGACCTGTCCGCAGAAGCCAAGTATTTCGCCACCGAAATGGAATCAAAGGTAATGGACGATTGCGTGCAACTGCACGGCGGAGCCGGCTACATGAGCGAATACCGGATTTCTCATATGTTCGCGGATGCCCGGGTTTCACGAATTTATGCGGGAAGCACCGAGATCATGAAGGAAATCATTGCCCGTAGCATCGGGTTGGACGAGCGTAAACTATTGAGCGGCGACTAGACCCGTATCGGTCTTGATGTGATAATTCCTCTCCGGCCGCTTTGCGTGCTGATAGCCACTTCACTAATGGAACCTGCGCTATTTCAATTTTCAAAAAATCCGTAAAGATCGCAAGGGGTACGAGTTCCCTTTTGCTGATCACCATTAACACGATCGTACTGACCACTCTTTTGTGCACCCTGGCCATCGGCAAGTTCCTGGCCCCCACGGAGTCGTTCCGTAACCAGATAAGAAAAATACTGGCCGGACTGGCCGAATTGTGGATTTCGAACAACAACGCAATTCTGTCGCTTTACCAAAGTCCACGATGGGATATCCAGATCCCACAGGATCTGAATAAAAAGGGCTGTTACCTGGTAAGCAGCAACCACCAGTCCTGGGTTGATGTCCTGGTTTTACAACGCAGCTTCAACCGGCACCTCCCGTTTTTCCGTTTTTTCATCAAGAGCCAGTTGTTCTGGGTGCCTTTTCTCGGTCTTGCCTGGTGGGCGCTGGATATGCCATTCATGAGCCGCCACTCAGGGGACAAAGTGGCTCGCCTGCCCGCACTAAAGGGGCGTGACCTTGAAAATGCCCGCAAGGCCTGTGAGAAATTCCGGACCATTCCAGTTGCCATGACAAACTTTCCCGAGGGCACACGTTTTTCTCCTGAGAAACGGGAGCAGAAAAAAAGCCCATACACCAACTTGCTGCAACCAAGGATCGGTGGGCTTGGACAGGTTTTCTATGCGCTCGCGGACGAACTCGACGCGCTTATCGATGTAACCATTATATATCCGCAAACGACAACGACGGGCCTGTCCCCCACTTTCTGGCAACTGCTGACCGGCGAAATTCCGGAGATTATTGTAAAGGCGAAACGAAAGGTAATCCCGGTACAACTATTGGGTAGAAATTTCAGAACCGACCGTGAATTCCGGCGCGAACTGGAAGCCTGGGTGAATCAATTATGGCGTGAGAAAGACGAATTGATCTCAGCCACGTTAACAACCTGAAAGGCCGTCAGAGCAACCCGGTAATCAAGGCCAGCCCGACGCCGAACAACAGTGCACCAACCACCGTCTGAACGGCTTTCATCGTGACCTTGTGCATAAAGCGTTTGCCGATCATGACCCCACAGAACGCCGCCAGCGAGCCCGTGATAATTAGCGGCCATCCAGCAAAACTGCCAAGATGGCCGCCAGCAACGGCAAACAGGGCCAGGTAGACAGAAATCCGTGTGAGGTCCACCAGCAAACCGATCACTGCATTACTGCCGACAAAACGTTCCGTGGTAAGCCCTGACTTGGCCAGAAAAGCAGAGCGCAGTGCACCCTGGTGGCCTGAGAGCCCGCCAAAAAACCCGGACAGCAAGCCACCCAGCGGTAAGTAACGGCGATCGAACTCCAGCTTGCGAAATCCGGGCAGCAGTTCGAACAGTGCGAAGCCGACCATCAAAAACCCGATCATCAACTTGAGTGGCGTGATTTCCGATACAAGGCCTTCACTGACCGCTATGCTCATACCGGCATTCAATCGGGCCAGCCAGCCGAGTGTCATTGCACCCCCGATCGCAGCAAGAATTGCGGTCAGGCCAAATTTCAGGACTACTTCGCGATCGGCATGGCGCCCTAACATGGAAACCTTGAACAGGTTATTTGCGCCGTGCACCAGCGCCGTGGCAACCACCGCCATCTCTGCCGGGAAAAAAAGCGCAAAAACAGGCAGCAACAAGGTACCCAGACCAAAGCCGGAATACAGGGTCAGGCCGGCTGCGACGAATGCGGCCACGGCGACAACCAGGTAATTGAGCAACTCCATCACGGCATTAAACAAAGCTGGCCCGAGCTGCTATCACGTACCGGATTTCCCTGAGCCCTCTGTGGCATTTTGCGCGTGTATTTCCGCAGCGCGCCAGACTCGCAAGAGGTTTCCGCCCATGATGGCGGCGATATCTTCGATGGAATACTCGAGCTTGAGCAGTTCTTCAACCAGGTTGGGATAATCCGCTACGTCCTTCATACCCACCGGCAGGCTATCGCCCACGCCATCGAAATCAGACCCGATCCCCACATGCTCAATCCCGGCCAGTTCAATGGCGTGCTGAAAACTGGCTACCAGGTCATCCATCGTGGCGAATGGAAGCGGGTGCTCATCCTGGTAAGTCTTATTGAATTCCTCAGCTTCTTCGCCGTCTTCATCAAAACCATTTTCTGCAAGGAAGGCGTCCCGGGCTTCTTCCCTGCCTTCGTACCAGACTCGCGCCTTCTCAGTCAGGAAACCGGAACCAAAATTGATCTGGATTACTCCGCCCTTTTCAGCCAGCGCCCGGATCATTTCGTCACTCATGTTGCGCTCCCAGTCCGGCGTGAAATGGCGGGGAGAGGAGTGAGAGGCAATTAAAGGAACTTCTGACAACTCCAGCACCTGCCAGAACGCTTCATCTGACACATGGGAAATATCAATCATGACGCCCTGCCGATTCATTTCGGCAACCACTTCCTTGCCGAATGGGCTGAGCCCGTTCCACTGGCGCTCTTCGTCGTATGAAGAATCAGAGATGTGATTGCTCAGCGAGTGCGCCAAGGTGATGTAACTGATGCCCCGCTGTTTGAAAAAGGCGATATTCTCAAGCTTGCCTTCAATCGGAGACCCGTTTTCCATGCCCATCGCCAGGCCGATCAGGCCCGCCTCTTTGGCTTTTTCCGCCTGGCCGGCTGTTTTCACCACCACGAACTTGCCTGGCGCACGCCCGACCAGAGCCTCGACCCGGTCAATTGAGCGGTTGGCCAGTTCGAAACTGTCGCCCTTTTCCTCCGATTCAGCGGGTGTGTAAATGGACATGAAAGGAATATTCAACCCGCCCCGCTGGGCCCTTTCGTAGTCAAAATCGCCATCCACGGTCTTCCCGGTGACGTCTGACCACTCCTCTTCCAGGCGGTAAGGCACATCAATATGGGTGTCGACCAGAATATATTTCCGGGCGACCTTAGTTGCCGTTGACGCCAGGTCCGCTTTTGAATCCTCGGCCACCGCCGTGATGGCCGTGACCGCAAACACCGCAGCCAGGCCGATTACCGAACTGATTTTCATTGATTAGCTCCGCTTTCCCGGAATCTTATATTTCACCCCAGGCTTGAATATTACCATCCGTTTCTATTGCATAATCCAGCATTCGATCCCCGTCGAAAATCCACCGGGTCTGAAAGCGTTCCCCCCGGACCACCATCGGCAGCCAAAACTTGTCGTCCTCCCACATCTGGTCGAAAGGGATTTCATCCAATCGGGTCCACAAAGGCTTTGCTTCCGGTGATTCTGTCGGCACGCCCTCAAAATCCCGTGTTCGATAAACCCACACGTGGATTGAATAACCATCGACGAACTGGAAACGGTGTTCGCCACAGTACTCCAGGTTGCTGACCCTGATAGAAAGTTCCTCGTCGCACTCCCTGATTGCCGCAACCTCGGGAGTCTCGCCCGGGTCAACCTTGCCGCCCGGTCCGTTCACCTTGCCTTTACCCAGGCCGGTCTTCTTGTTGATCAGCAGGATTTCGTCATCGCGAAAGACAAAAACCAGGGTAGCCGGATCCCGCGCTGTCCAACTGGACCAATCGATATCACTGAGTTGATTCATTTAACGGTGGCCTTACAGAACTTGCGCTTGCCTACTTGCAAAATACCCTTGAAACCCGGGTCAAGCCGGAGCGTCCGGTCGCTGATTTTTTCGCCGTCAATCTTTACGCCACCCTGCTGAATCATGCGAAACGCCTCGGAATTACTGCTGGTCAGCCCGCACTGGCTCAATGCGGCAGCGATACCTATTCCCTCGCCAGCGGTTCCAAGCGTTTTTTCCGGAATGTCATCCGGCATCTGGCCCTTTTGGAATCGAGAGATAAATTCCTCTCGCGCTGCAACCGCGGCCTTGCGGCTGTGGAACCGCTCAATGATTTCTTCACACAGGAGGAACTTGATATCGCGCGGGTTGCGGCCACCCACCATGTCCGCCTTCAGGTCTGCAATTTCCGCGTCGCTGCGAAAACTGAGCAGGTCGAAGTAGCGCCACATCAATTCATCGGAAATCGACATCAGTTTCCCGAAGATTTCCCCTGGCGGTTCGGTGATGCCGACGTAGTTATCCAACGACTTGGACATCTTTTGCACACCGTCGAGACCTTCAAGCAATGGCAGAGTGATTATCACCTGTGCAGGCTGCTGGTAATGTTGCTGGAGGTGGCGTCCCACATGCAGATTGAATTTCTGATCGGTTCCACCCATTTCGACATCACATTCCAGCATCACCGAATCATAGCCCTGGACCAGTGGATAGAGGAATTCATGGATTGCGATGGGCTGGTTGTTCTTGTAGCGGGATTCGAAATCATCTCGTTCCAGCATACGCGCGACCGTGTATTTCGCCGCCAGCCTCACCATTCCGTCTGATCCCAGTTGGTTCAGCCATTCCGAATTGAATCGGATTTCGGTTTTCTCAGGATCGAGGATCTTGAAAACCTGCTTTGCATACGTTTCGGCGTTTTCCTGGACCTGCTCAGGTGTCAGCGGCTTGCGCGTGGCATTTTTTCCGGTCGGATCACCGATCAGGCCGGTGAAATCCCCAATCAGGAAAATCACGGTATGACCGAGATCCTGAAATTGGCGCATCTTGTTGATGATCACCGTGTGGCCGATGTGCAGATCCGGCGCTGTGGGGTCAAAGCCGACTTTAACGCGCAGCGGCCGGTCAAGCTCAAGGCGTTCCTCAAGTTCTTGAAGTTTCGTAATCTCATCGGTGCCGCGGGCGATCAGGGCCAGCGCCGTTTTCGAATCAGTCATGCCAGTGTCCAACAGCGAATCTGGCATTTTACAACAAAGATTGACCCAGTTGCGGCCGGAAAGTAAGGTAAGCACGCTTGAACCAGCACAGGAATGCGTGGTCTGAAATCGTCATGGCAATGCCGGGCTTAATAACAAAAATACATCAGAGGCTTCACGATGAAAAACACTGGCTGACTCGCCGGAAATTGTTTGTCTTTGGCGCCACGCTGGTTTTGACCGGAATCCTGCTGGGCATATTCGAATCAGGTAAGGAGGCGGGATGGCAAAATCGTCCCGATATTATCGACCTTTCTTTGCCGGAAAGGGCGCCTCCAACAAGCTTGGAACCGGTTGAAAAGGTTGATACAAAAGGCCTTTCAATACCCGAAGAAAGGATTAACTGGAGCAGTGTCAAGGTCAGGCAAGGCCAGACCCTCGACACCATATTCAGACGCCAGGGACTGTCTGTTTCCTTGCTGCACGAAATTATTGCGCTAAATGGCGAAACCAAGGGCCTGACCAAAATCCGGCCGGGTGAAATCTTCGATTTCCATACAGATTCCGGCGGTGAGTTCCTGCAGATGCGTTATGCGCTTGATGAGTCGCGCTACCTGCTGGTCATAAAGGAAGACAGCGGGCTGAGGGCAGAAATCCAACAGCGTGAAATATTTTCTGAAGTAGCAGAGACCGGAGGGGTTATCCAGTCCTCGCTTTTCCTGGCGGGAAAACAGGCTGGCCTGAGCGACGCCATGGTCATGAATCTGGCCAATATCTTTGGCTGGGACATTGATTTCGTGCAGGATATCCGCAAAGGTGACCGCTTCATGCTGGTATACCAAAAAATCTACCGCGAAGGTGAGTTTTTGCGTGACGGTCAAATATTGGCTGCCACGTTTATCAACCAGGGAGAACGATTCCAGGCAATTTACTTTGAAGAGGGGGAAATCGCTGGTTACTTTGCACCGGATGGGCGCAATATGCGTAAAGCGTTCTTGCGGGCACCACTGAACTTTTCCTACATCAGTTCAGGATTCAATCCGCGGCGGATGCACCCGGTTCTGAAGCGCATCCGGGCACATAACGGTATCGACTACTACGCTCCCCGCGGCACTCCTGTTTATTCAGCCGGAGCCGGCGCGGTGACACGGTCTGCGTACTCAAATACCAACGGGCATCACGTGTTCATCAACCACGCCAACAACATTGAAACCCGATACCTGCACTTCACCAACCGGGCGGTGAAAAAAGGACAGAGTGTGAAACAGGGCCAGACCATCGGCTACGTGGGTTCCACAGGCCTGGCAACCGGGCCACATCTTCACTACGAATTTGTGGTTGATGGCGTTCACCGCAACCCGAAAACAGTGCCGCTGCCCAAAGTCGAGCCATTGGACGGCAAGTTATTGATTTCTTTCCAGTCTCAGGCCGCGCCAATGCTGACACAATTGAGCCGCCTGGAGTCTGCCTCGATGTATGCGAGCCGAGAGTGAAACCAATGCTTTTCATCGGGATGATTTCAGGCACCAGCCGGGACGGTGTTGATGCTGTGTTGGTGAGCTTTGAAGGCGATCGCCCGAACATACGCGAAGCTATCTGTATCCCCTACCCCGGCGATCTGGCCGAGTCACTCGATCATTTAATCCGGGCGGGGCAAAGGCCCGACCAAAATGCCTTAGATGAACTGGACGAGCGACTCGCTGCTCATTTTTCCCGGGCGGCTATCCAATTACTGGCCAAAGCCGGGATAAATTCAGAGGAAGTGGCCGCCATCGGTTCTCACGGCCAAACGATCTGGCACGATCCGGATGGCCCGCAACCCGAATCAATCCAGCTAGGCGACCCGTTCCGGATTTCGCAACATTCCGGCATCGTGACGGTTGGTGATTTCCGCCGCGCTGATGTCGAAGCCGGTGGACAGGGTGCACCACTGGCCCCATTGCTGCACCGGGCCCTGTTCCAGCCCCTGACAGGAAGACGAATCGTACTCAACCTGGGCGGCATCGCGAACATCTCCGTAATTGACCAGGCGGGGGCAGTTACCGGCTTTGACACCGGTCCCGCAAATTGTCTCCTGGACGCCTGGGTGCAAAAGCACCGGGGTAAACCCTTCGACCAGGACGGCGTCTGGGCAGCCGGTGGCACTGTCGTACCCGGTTTGCTGGAAGAAATGCTCGCCGATCCATACTTTCAAAGGCAGGCACCAAAAAGTACGGGGATCGAATATTTCAACCTGGCCTGGCTGGAACGATTTAACCCTGAAGCCTTCTCCAGCCCACGCAATGTTCAGGCAACACTGGCGGAACTCACTGCGGTTTCGGTTGCGGATTCAATACGGCGTGGCCTTCCTGACGATGTTTTGGTTTGCGGCGGCGGTGTGCATAACACCGACCTGCTTTGCCGCCTGAAAATCCTTCTTCCAGGCACAGATGTCCGCTCAACAGCGGACGTTGGCCTGGATCCGGACTGGATTGAAGCCATATTGTTTGCCTGGTTGGCGCGGGAGCGTCTCGCCGACAAGTCGCTGGACACGCGTAGCATTACGGGCGCAAAGAACAGGGTTCTATTGGGCGTGGTTGCACAGCCTTAATGTAATTGACTTGCTCTGCGCTAGAATGTTGGCAGTGTGGGCTGGCCAAGCCCGCGAAACCGGTCGCGTGGCAGCCTCCAGCTTCTTGTAACGAGGACAGCAAAATGAACCTGCTTCTGAATATCATCTGGCTTATTCTCGGTGGATTCATCGTCGTGCTCGCGTATTTGTTCGGCGGTATCCTGCTTTGCATAACGATTATTGGCATTCCTTTCGGTATCCAGTGCTTCAAGCTTGCCGGACTGGCACTGGCCCCTTTCGGCTGCGAGATTCGTGAAAAAGAACCGCCGGGCGGCGCCTTGGCAGTGATCATGAATATTATCTGGATCATTCTGCCCGGTTTGGAACTGGCAGTCTTCCACCTGGTAATGGCGCTGGTTTTAGCTCTGACCATCATCGGCCTGCCGCTGGCAGCGCAGCATCTGAAAATGACCCGCCTGGCGCTGATTCCGTTCGGATTTGAAGTCCGGGACATGGATTGATGGAAAATCATCCCTGGTCGGGTTTGATCGAGGCCTGGTTTGCCGAGACACTCGATGACCCGGGCTTGATCCCGCAGCGTATGGACTATTGGTTCTCGGCCGACAAAGGCCGTGACACCGTTTTAGCGGACCGGTTCAGCGCCGTGGTGGAACTGCCGAGACACTCGATGACCCGGGCTTGATCCCGCAGCGTATGGACTATTGGTTCTCGGCCGACAAAGGCCGTGACACCGTTTTAGCGGACCGGTTCAGCGCCGTGGTGGAACAGTGCGCACAGGGCCGCCTCCACCGTGACATCCTCACCCGCTTTGGGCGTTTCCCGCACCGTAACAAGATACTCAACCGTGTCAATACAGCCGAGGAGGCCGAGTACCTCGACGGCGACGTGCCGAATTTTGGACAATAATGAAGAAAATCCCCGCGATCATATCGATTGGCGCCAGGACGCTGCGCCACGGCATCTACGCGGAATGAGTCAGCCCTTACTCCAGGGTGCTACCTTGAACAGCATCAGCATTCCAGGAATCGCGACTGCCGTGCACAACAGGAAAAAACCCGTATAGCCCATTGCTTCGATCAGGAAACCGGTACTGGCGTTGGCGAAGGTTCGGGGTATGGCGATAAAACTGCTGAATAGCGCGAACTGCGTAGCAGTGAATGCCCTGCTGGTTTCCCGCGCCATGAAGGCGGTCAGCGCGATCGCACCCAGGCCTACCCCAAGGTACTCAGCAGCAACAACGGCGAACAGACCTGATGGCGTATGCCCTGCGGTGCTGAGCCAGGCATAGCCCAGGATCGTCACCATTTGAACAACGCCAAAGATCCACAAAGCCCGGTTGATGCTGAGTTTGAGCATCAGGATACCCCCCAGGATTCCACCCCCAATCCCGAATACAAGGCCAGCAACCTTGGCGATGGTTCCAATCTCACTGAGGCTGTATCCCATGTCCAGGTAGAAGGGCGTGGCCAATGCAGTGGCCATGTTATCGCCCAGTTTGTACAAAAACATGAAGGCCAGAATGGAAAGGGCTGAAGCGATGCCGTCGCGGGAAATAAACTCTTTGAACGGACCAATCACCGCTTCCCGCAAGGTGTGAGGCGCCAACTGATCGTCACTTACTTCCTTTATCACCAGGGTGGTAACGATGCCCACGCCCATGAATGCCGCCGTGACCCAGAACGAGACTGACCACGGCACATTATCGGCCAGAATCAGGGCCAGTGACCCCGGAACAAGTGAAGACAGGCGATAGGCGTTGACGAAGAAAGATGTTCCTGTTCCTAACTCGTCATCGGCCAGAAGTTCACGCCGGTAGGCATCGAGCACAATATCCTGGCTGGCCGAAAAAAGGGAAACGATAAACACCAGCACCACGATCATCTTCAGCGATTGGGAAGGATCGAACTGGCCCATTGACCCAATGGCCAGAAACAGGCCAATCTGCGTAATCAAAGCCCAGCCCCGCCTCCGCCCCAGGAACGGAAGCGCGAACCGGTCCATCAGCGGAGACCACAGGAATTTCCAGGTGTAGGGCAGCGACACCACCGCAAACAGGCCAATGGTCGCCAGATCCACACCGTTGCTGCGCAACCAGGCGGGCACCAACTGGATCAACACATACAGCGGCATGCCGGAACTGAAGCCGATAAAAATGCAGGTCAGCATTCTGCGGCTGAACAGAATCTTCTTCCAATTACGTTGTTTCGGCTGAATCAAAGAGTCATTCCCGGCCCGGGAACTCAAAGAGATAATCCATGATCAACGGAGCGTGATCGGAAAAACGCGCCTCTTTGTATATTTCTACACGATGCGTCTTGTCGGCCAGCCCGGGCGTTGTTACCTGATAGTCGATCCGCCACCCGGTGTTATTGTCCCAGGCCCGCCCACGATTCGACCACCAGGTGTACTGATCTTCGCTGGGGTCGGCCCTGCGAAAAGCATCGGCCATTCCAACTTCGCCGAACAACTGATCCATCCATGCCCGCTCTTCAGGCAGAAAACCCGAGTTTTTCAGGTTGCCACGCCAATTCTTGATATCGATTTCTTTGTGCGCGATGTTCCAGTCACCACATATCACGTAATGACGGCCATCACGCGCCCACTGCGCCAGTCGCGGCTGCAGGAATTCCATGCACTCATATTTGACCTGCTGGCGTTCTTCCTTGGACGAACCTGACGGCAGGTAAAGTGAAATGACTGACAGGTCACCGAAATCCGCCTGCAACCAACGCCCCTCATTATCCATCACATCCCAGCCCAGACCGTAATGCACTCGGGTCGGCTGGTGCCGGGTGTAGATCGCCACCCCGCTGTAGCCTTTCTTCAGGGCATCGTGGTAATAGACATGGTATCCCGGTGGGAAAAATTGCCGGTCCTCCAATTGAGGATGCTGTGCCTTGGTTTCCTGGATACAGATAACATCAGCGTCCTGTTGGTGCATCCATTCAAAAAAGCCTTTTCTGGCCGCAGCCCGAATGCCGTTGGCGTTTAGGGTGATGATACGCATCCCTGTCGTGCTCCTGGAAGGTCAATACCTCAGCGGGTCAGCATATCAAAACGACATTGCCATTTGGCATGCTTTTTTCTTCTTGGCCATTTTTTTGGCATACTGAGCACTCACTGGAAAGGATTCTATTGTGAGAGACTACAAAAACAGATTCTTTGAGCTTGCCCTGACCAAGGGAATCCTCAGGTTCGGTCACTTCACACTCAAGTCGGGGCGTATCAGTCCGTACTTCTTCAATGCCGGCGGATTTGATGACGGTGCGTCGCTGGGAGAGTTGGCGCGCTGCTATGCCGACGCGATCCTGGACTCCGGGATCGAATTCGACATGTTGTTCGGGCCGGCGTACAAGGGAATCCCCCTGGCGGCAGCCACTGCGGTAGCGCTGAACGAATTCCAGGGCCAAAACGTGCTGTACGCCTTCAATCGCAAAGAAGCCAAGGATCACGGTGAAGGCGGAATCATTGTGGGAGCTCCACTCACCGGGAAAGTGCTGGTAATCGACGACGTGATCTCTGCCGGGACATCTGTCAGAGAATCCATTTCGATCATCAGGGCCGCTGGCGCCGAAATAGCCGGAATCACCATTGCCCTGGACCGCCAGGAGCGGGGTACCGGCGAACTCTCCGCTGCACAGCAGGTCAATAGTGAATATGGGATACCCTGCACTTCGATTGCCGGTCTGGATGATCTTATCCGCTACCTGGAACAAAACTCGATTGAAAATATTGACCTTAACGCCATTCAGAAATACCGGGATACTTATGGAACTCAAGCCTAGATTACAAATCACTTGCCTTTTGGTCGCCGGGGTGGTGCTCGCGGGTAGCGCAAGCGCGGCCAAGGTTTATCGCTGGGTTGACGAGAACGGTGAAGTGCACTACACCCAATCCCTGCCACCCAATTTCAAGGACCAGCAGCACGACATACTCAGTGGAAAAGGAATTGTCCTGAGCGAAGACCTGAGCCTGACACCCGCACCACCTAAGGCCGTGCCAAAGAAAAATAAACCACAGGAACTGCCCCGGGACGCTTCCGGCATGCGCCGAGCCAAAGCACGTTACTCCGAACAGGAAATGCAGCGGCGGATGGACGGCTTTTTGATGCTGCGTTACGGCTCCGAGCGGGAAATCACCAACGCAATGAAGGTGGAGATCAAACAACTCACTTACGACCGGCGCTTGCTCCAAACCACCAGGAACAGCATGCAGAACTCATACCGGGGGCAGATCAAGCAAGCGGCCAACCAGCAAAGAGCGGGCGTGCAGGTAGATAAGAAAGCCGCGCAGAAGACCACGCTACTGCAAACCAGATTAGTGGCAAATGGCCGCTCCCTGGACAACCTGGAAGTACTGGAACTTTCCATTCGGGCCGACTATGACAAGCAATTGGATCGTTATCGTTCTATCCAGGAAGAGCGGGCCAGGGAATCCGAGGACGGCTGAGAAAGCGGAGGTGTATACACGTTGCACAGCCTGTCACACCGTTCATCCGGTGAATGCAAGCCTGCTGGCCCAGGGTGGCGGCAAATACCACTGTGGAAAATGCAAAAAACCAGGCAGCGCACTGGATTCCCTGTTTGATGAGTGGCCAGGAGCAGGCGATCGACCACCGGGGGCAGGTGATATACCCGTTCTTGAATCATCCATCGACCTGAATAAAGCACGGCAGTCCAGCCTGGCGCCAGATGAGAGCGGGCTTTTTGATGACAGCAAAAACTTTTCAATAGCGCCAACCAGGCCTGGAAACAGGCTGACGCGGCCTGCATGGATAACTCTGCTGTTCGTGGTTGCCGTAACCGTCACGTTCAAGCTGTCCGAATTTTATCAGCTGTCTTTAATCAACCTGCCGATTGTACAGTCAGCGAAAGCACGACTCGGCATGCAGAACCCGCACGCCGCGCAACCCTTCCGGGACCTGGCGCAAATCCACCTGGCCAGCCGCGAGCTTAGCAGCCACCCATTTCGGGCGGACATGCTGCGCCTGACCGCAACCATTGTTAACCGGGCGCCGGAAATACAACCCTACCCCGACCTGGAGGTGACCTTACTCGATGCAAACGGCCGACCTGTGAGCCAATTCCGATTCAGCCCGTCGGATTACCTGACTGAGGGAGCATCAAGGGATTCGGGCATGACTTCACAGGCTTATTTGCCCCTGGTACTGGACCTGCCTGACCCGGGTACGGTCGCGCGGGGCTTCGAGTTGAATTTCCTTTGAAAAATCTGGGAAAGCTTGCGCAAATTTGCCAGGCATTGTGGTAGGGTTATACGTTCCTATCCCGTTCAAGAAAATAAGGTCGACATACCAAACCGATGACCACGGAACCGATGAAAAAGTCCGCCAAAGAAGTGGACCTGCCGATACCCCTAAGACAAAACGTACAAGATGCCATCCGGCGCTACCTGGAGGACATGGGCCACTCACAGCCCGAATGCCTCTACCGCACCCTGATGGCGGAAGTTGAGCCTCCATTGATCGAGGAGGTTCTTCGATACACTCATGGCAACCAGTCCAGAACCGCAAAAATCCTGGGAATGACACGTAACACGCTGCGCACAAAACTTCATCGCTATGACATTCCGATCCGAAATGGAAAATACTAACCGGGAAACATGAACAATCACTCCGATACTCCAGGCGCCCTGGCATTGATCAGCGTTTCGGACAAAACCGGCATTATCGATTTCGCAAACAGGCTCGTTGAAATGGGTTTCGGCCTGTTGAGTACCGGTGGCACAGCAAAGGTTCTTGCCGATGCCGGACTGCCCGTTACCGAGGTCTCGGATTACACTGGTTCGCCGGAAATCATGGGAGGTCGCGTCAAGACCCTGCATCCGCGAATACATGGCGGGCTACTCGGGCGACAGGGTACTGACGATGCGGTCATGGATGAGCAGGGAATTCCGCGGATCGACATGGCCGTGATCAACCTCTACCCGTTCGAATCGGTCTCCAGCAAGCTGGATTGCAGCTTTGGGGACGCCATCGAAAATATAGATATAGGCGGTCCTGCCATGGTGCGCTCGGCTGCCAAGAATTTTGAATCCGTTGCCATCGTGACCAGCCCCGAACAGTACGACTCCGTGCTTACTCGATTGCAGGCTGGTGCCGGAAAACTGGACCGACAAACCCGCTACGAGTTGGCTGTCGCTGCTTTCAACCGGGTTGCGCAGTATGACGGTGCGATCAGTCACTACCTTTCCTCCAGGACACTCAACGGCGAGGCATCAACTTTCCCGGACCAGGTAAACACCTGTTTTGTGAAAGTCGCCGACTTGCGCTACGGAGAAAACCCGCATCAGCAAGCCTCCTGGTATCGGGACCTGCATCCGGCCAAGGGCAGCCTGGCGAGCGCGAAACAGCACCAGGGTAAAGAGCTCTCCTATAACAACATTGGAGATGCCGATGCGGCCTGGGAATGTGTGCGCCAGTTTGATCAAACGGCGTGCGCCATCATCAAGCATGCAAATCCCTGTGGTGTTGCGGTTGCCGATAGTTTGGCCAAAGCGTATGACCTGGCATTTGCAACCGATCCCACATCGGCCTTCGGCGGCATTGTTGCTTGCAACCGGCCGCTTGATGCATCCACTGCGTCGAGCATCCTGGATCGGCAGTTTCTCGAAGTTCTGATCGCTCCGGCTTACGAAGAGGACGCACTTGCCGTTCTCGCAGCAAAGAAAAATATCCGGGTCCTGGAAATCCCAGCCGGCAAGCCAAGACCGCAACGTGAATCCAAGCGAATAGGTAGTGGCTTGCTGATCCAGACGTCTGATTTGATTTCAGTGACCAGCGACACATGCAAAGTTGTCTCGCAAAAGCAACCGGACCAAAAACAATGGTTTGACCTGATGTTTGCCTGGAAAGTAGCCCGAATGGTGAAATCCAATGCGATTGTCTACGCGACTGGAGGCCGTACAGTAGGTCTCGGCGCAGGCCAGATGAGCCGGGTAGACTCCGCCCGTATTGCTTGCTGGAAGGCCGCAGACGCCGGACTGCCGATCAAGGGTGCGGTGATGGCCTCAGACGCTTTTTTTCCCTTCAGGGACGCCATAGACACGGCAGCCGAAGCCGGAATTGAAGCCGTCATTCAACCGGGGGGATCGATGCGGGACGAGGAAGTCATCGCGGCGGCCGATGATCATGGCATGGCCATGGTTTTCACAGGAATCCGGCATTTCAGGCATTAGAATCGCAGGAGCGAATTCATTCCCGATCAACACACAACGTAGGAGCGAATTCATTCGCGAAAAATCATGAAGGTACTCATCATTGGCAGCGGCGGCCGCGAACACGCACTCGCCTGGCAGGCAGCCCGATCTCCCCACGTTGATAAAGTATTCGTAGCCCCCGGTAATGCCGGTACGGCGGGCGAGCCCGGCGTGGAGAACATAGCCATCTCGGCCAACGACCAGGATGGATTGCTCGGATTTGCCCTTGAACAGGGCGTTGGCCTGACTATTCCCGGCCCCGAAGACCCACTGGTCAATGGTATTGTCGACCGCTTTGGTGAAGCTGGTCTTGCCTGCTTCGGACCCAGCGCAGCAGCAGCGCAGCTGGAAGGGTCCAAGTCCTTTGCCAAGGACTTCATGTCCCGGCATGGCATACCAACGGCCGCCTATGGAAAATTTACCGAGGTGGCGCCCGCCGTCGAGTTTATCCGCCAGCAGGGAGCCCCCATCGTGGTTAAAGCCGACGGACTGGCGGCCGGTAAAGGTGTAATCATCGCCGAGACCACGACACAGGCCGAGGCGGCAGTGCTGGACATGCTGGCCGGAAATGCCTTCGGTGAGGCCGGACACAGCGTGGTCATCGAAGAGTTCCTGGCGGGCGAGGAAGCCAGTTTTATCGTGATTGCCGATGGCAAAAATATCCTGCCGCTGGCCACATCACAGGACCACAAAGCGCTGGGCGATGGCGACACGGGTCCGAATACGGGCGGCATGGGCGCTTACTCTCCCGCCCCGGTTGTCGATGATTCAATGCACCGCCGGGTGATGGATGAGGTGATCCGGCCGACCATCGAAGGCATGGCGGCTGAGGGTTCACCATTTACAGGCTTTCTGTATGCCGGGCTAATGATCTCTCCTGAAGGCAAGCTCGGCGTCCTGGAATACAATGTCCGCTTTGGCGATCCCGAGACCCAACCGATAATGATGCGACTGCAGTCTGATCTACCTGAACTTTGCCTGGCCGCGGTCAGCGGACAACTCGACCACCATCATGCTGTTTGGGATTCCCGGGCCTGCCTGGGTGTGGTGATGGCCGCTGGAGGCTATCCCGGGGACTACACAAAAGGCCATCCCATCAGCGGGCTGGATTCTGCGTTTCCCGGTCAGGTCAAGGTATTCCATGCCGGCACCGCTTTGAGCGACGATGGAGTAATCACCTCCGGCGGGCGCGTATTGTGCGTGTGTGCACTCGCCGAAAACGTAACTGAAGCCCAGGCCGAAGCCTATCGTGCTGTCCGGAAAATAAACTGGGATGGTGCCTTTACCAGAGGCGACATCGGCTACCGGGCTGTAATGCGGGAGCACGACTGCAGGGATGCAGGAGGTAGAGCAACGCAGGGAGCAGTTGCCGAGGGAAACCTGACACAATGACGGATGTTTCCCATCTGCTGGACGAGCTGAACGAAGCGCAGCGGGATGCGGTTACAGCCAAGGATGGCCATGTGCTTGTGCTGGCCGGTGCCGGGAGCGGCAAAACACGGGTGCTGGTCCACCGCCTTGCCTGGCTGATTCAGGTCGATCACGTTTCTCCTCTTGGTGTGCTGGCAGTGACGTTTACCAACAAGGCGGCCGGAGAAATGCGCACGCGCGCAGGAAATCTACTGCAGGTTTCGACACGCCCCTTATGGATCGGAACATTTCACGGCATCGCCCACCGTCTGCTCAGAATGCACTGGAAGGAGGCCGGTTTGCCCGAGGAGTTCCAAATCCTCGATTCCGAAGACCAGCAACGGCTGTTGCGCCGAATCATCCGTGACGAAGGCATGGACGAGGCTCACTGGCCAGCCCGCCAGGCGCAATGGTTCATAAACGCACGCAAGGATGAAGGGGAGCGGCCACAGCATATCGAGCACCTCGACCACCCGGTAACTTCAACCTGGGTGCACATTTACCAGCGCTACCAGGATTACTGCAGCCGGGGCGGGCTCGTAGATTTCGCCGAACTGCTGTTGCGTGCTCACGAACTCTGGCTGGAAAACCCTGGCTTGCTTGACCATTATCGCAAGCGCCTCCAGTACCTGCTGATCGACGAATTCCAGGACACCAATGCAATCCAGTACGCCTGGATCCGCATGCTGGCTGGCAACAGCGGCCGGGTTTTTGTCGTGGGGGACGATGACCAGTCGATCTACGGCTGGCGTGGAGCAAAAGTGGAAAACGTACAGAACTTCGTTAAAGACTTTCCCCATGTCACCACGGTGCGCCTTGAGCAAAATTACCGTTCCAGCGCAAACATCCTGGACGCGGCCAATGCTCTGATCGCCCACAACCAGTCCCGCATGGGAAAAAAGCTTTGGACTGAAAGCGCACGTGGGAAACTGGTACAGCTGTACACAGCGTTCAACGAGCAGGATGAAGCCCGCTTTGTCGTCGACCAGATCCAGCAGTGGCTGGACAGTGGACGACGGGCAGAGCACAGTGCCATTCTGTACCGCACTACCGCCCAGTCGCGGCTTTTCGAAGAGTACCTGTTGCGGGTAAACATTCCCTACCGGGTATACGGAGGCCAGCGCTTTTTCGAGCGCACCGAGGTTAAGGATGCGCTGGCTTACCTGCGCTTGCTGCACAACCCCAACGACGACGCTGCCCTGGAGCGCGTCATCAACAAGCCCACCCGAGCCATCGGTGATAAAACGGTGTCTATTATCCGCCTGCAGGCACGTGAAAGTGGCCTTACCCTGTGGCAGGCAAGCAATGAATGCATTTCGCAAGCCAAATTCGCAACACGGGCAGGCACGGCGGTGTCCGCTTTCATCCAGTTGGTTGAGGGTATGCGTGAGCGGATGAAGGACTGGACTCTCGGTAATCAGATGCAGGGTGTACTCGACCACAGCAATCTGGCCTCTCACTATGAAAAAGAGCCGCGTGAGCGCATGGAAACGCGCTTCGAGAACCTTAAAGAACTGGTCAACGCTGCAGATTCGTTCATCCTTCCACAGGAGGACGCAGATGCCGGCCTGACCGACCTGCAGTCATTTCTCAGCCACGCAGCATTGGAAGCCGGCGAAACCCAGGGTGAACGCTGGGATGATTGTGTCCAGTTGATGACATTGCATTCCGCCAAGGGCCTGGAGTTCCCTCTGGTGTTCATGGTAGGAATGGAGGACGGGTTGTTTCCTCACCAACGCTCTGTGGAAGATGCTGCAGGCCGCCTGGAGGAGGAACGTCGCCTGTGTTACGTGGGCATGACACGCGCCCGTGAGCAACTTCGCCTTTGCTATGCCGAGGTCAGGCGGATGCACGGTTCTCAAAATTTCTGCCGCCCTTCACGTTTTATCGATGAGATACCCACAGAGTTGCTGGAGGAAATCCGGCCCAGAACCTCCAGCAGCCAGCCCTGGGTATCAGCCCAGCCGTCGAGAACAGCAGGACTCGTGGACCAGGACTGGCCCTTCAAACTGGGACGGGCAGTAGTTCACCCCAAATTTGGTGAAGGCACCGTGATAGCGTTCGAAGGCTCCGGTGAACACACCCGGGTACACGTTAACTTCCTGGACGCAGGCGCCAAGTGGCTGGTGCTCGCCTACGCAAATCTCCAGGCCCTGTAAGAAGCAATTTCCTTTGAACCGACAGCGTGAAATTCAACTAGACACCCGGCAGGGCCGCCTGGCCGGACTGGGCTGGCGGCTCGAAGATGCGCCTCGTGTGCTGTGTCTGCACGGCTGGCTGGACAATGCAGCCTCATTCATCCCACTTGCTCCGCTGCTTGACCGGCTAGACCTGGTCGCCCTGGACCTACCGGGGCATGGCCATTCTGAACATCGACACCCGACGAGCCGTTATCATTTTATCGATTACCTATTCAATATCGATGCCGCGCTGGATGCGCTGGCATGGCCTGATTGCCACCTGCTGGGCCATTCGCTCGGCGCCGCCATATCCGCGGTCTACAGCGCCGGCGCTCCTGAGCGGGTCCGTAGTATTGTTTTACTGGATTCCATGGGCCCTATTTCAGTCTCTGCCCAAAGCACTGCTGAACGGCTGCAACGCAGCCTGGTGAAAAACCGGCGCGGGCCGAGCCAGGTCCGGCGCTTCGATTCAATCGACAAGATGATACAAGCCCGCCGCGTGGTATCCGGAATGTCAGAAGGAGCCGCAAGCCTGATTTGCGAACGGGCATCACGCCAGGCAGGCTCACAGTTCGAGTGGCGAAGCGATCCGGCGCTGAACTGGATATCTTCCCTGGTGATGACAGATGAGCAGGCCCTGGACCTGGTTAACAATATTCAGGCCCCTGCACTGACATTCACCGTGACGGAAGACTCACCCTGGTCCTCACCTGCCAAACTGGAAGCGCGGCGGCAGGCGCTTGCCCACGGTAAACATGAAATACTGAAAGGGCATCATCATTTTCACATGGACGATCCCGGACAGATAGCAGAGCCTGTTCAGGCTTTCATCCTGGACAATGACCGTCCTTTGACCAAGAGACCATCATGAGCAAGTCGATCGATATACCTGCAAAAAAAGACATCCCAGCGCGCGAGCGCCTCATCTTCGCACTCGATGTTCCCGATCTCGGTCGTGCAATGCAACTGGTTGATACCCTGGGCAACTCGGTGGTGTTTTACAAGCTCGGGCTGGAGTTCTTTCTGTCCGGGAATTACTTCGAACTGGCAGCCGAGCTCAGAGAGCGTGGCAAGAAAATCTTCGCTGACCTGAAACTATTCGACATACCCTCCACGGTCGCATCAGCCGTCCGTCAATTGGCGCGTCACGAAGTGAATTTCTGCACGGTACACGGAAATGACAGCATGCTCAGAGCCGCTGCAGAAGCCAAGGCCGACATGCAGATACTGGCCGTAACGGTGTTGACCAGCCTGGACCAGGGCGACCTGGATGACCTGGGATTCCAATGCGATGCACGTAGCCTGGTCCTTTCGCGTGCCCGCCGCGCCCTGCAATTGGGATGTGACGGGGTGGTTTCATCCGGACTGGAAGTTGCCGCACTGCGGGAGTCTGTCGATCATGCACTGATCACGGTCTGCCCGGGAATCCGTCCCATCTTCAACGATAAGGCACCTGCCCGGGACGATCAGCAGCGAGTCGTAACTCCTGCAAGCGCCATAGCCAGTGGAGCCGACTATCTCGTTGTGGGCCGCCCTATCCGCGACGCTGACGATCCGCGTGCCGCAGCCGAAGCTATCCAAGAGCAAATCGCCGCGATCCTGTAGGGGTGTATTTATCCGTTAGAAAAGCTTGCAAAAGCTAATCTTCTGCATTACGATACGCCCGTAACCTTATAATAATGAATGAAAACAGTTTGGTAAATTTCAAGAATATATCCAACTAAAAGGTTTTACGATCCTCTCCGGCTCTGCCGGATTTCCGGGCGGGTACACTACCAGCCCGGATTTTTTTTGCGCGTTTCATTTAGAATGATCAGCCTGAAGACCGCAAACGGGTCACTGGAATTCCCCGAATGAATACGGACAGTCCAAATATTGGATTATTTGCCAACTTTAAGTTGCGATGGTTTCTGCTCCTAAGAGCAACCCTGGGACTGTGGGTTAAGGCCAGAACGCTGCCCCAGCCATTTGCTGACCTGAAAATAGACCGCGACCAGCCGATTTGCTACATCATCGATTCCTATGCCCTGTCATCACTGCTGATTCTTGACCGGGCGTGTGAAGAGCTTGAACTGCCGCGACCCTTGTGGCCAATGGCCCCGGAATGCGAGCACGAATCCCGGTCCTACCTCGCATTGCGCCGGAAAAAGGGATTGATTATTAGACGCACCGAAGTGCGCAGCCATTCTAAAACATTGAAACGTCTTGTTGAAAAAGTATGTGATGGACAGGTGGACGATATTCACCTGGTTCCGGTAACCGTCCTGATCGGCCGTGCACCGGACAAAGAAACTGGCCTGGCCAAGATATTTTTCACTGAATCCTGGGAAATTGGCGGGCGGATCTGGCGCTTCCTCAATTCCCTGGTCAACGGCCGACACACAATGGTTCAGTTCAGCAACCCGATCTCTCTCAGGGAACTGGCCGAAGAAGAACTCGGTGCGCCCCGCAGCCTGCGCAAGGTGTCGAGAATTCTAAGGGTACATTTCCAGCGCGTTCGCAGTGCTGCGATCGGGCCTGATCTGTCCCACCGGCGAACCGTCATTGAGGGGGTTCTCCGCAGCCCCCCTGTCAGGAAAGCCATCGAAGAAAAGGCACGCAAGAATAAAATCACAGAGTACAAAGTATTGAAGCAGGCACGTAAGGACGCTTACGAAATAGCGGCCAACTACTCCTACGGCTTCGTACGCATGGCTTACTTCAGTCTGACCTGGTTCTGGAACAAAATCTACGATGGTGTCGAGTTGCAGCATTTCCGTAAGTTCCAGCAACTGGCGCCAAATTACGAAATCATTTACGTACCCTGCCATCGCAGCCACATCGATTACCTGTTGGTCTCATATTTTCTATACCACAACGGCCTGGTGCCGCCGCACATAGCCTCGGGACTTAACCTGAACCTGCCGATTGTCGGTCGCCTGATTCGCAAGGGAGGTGTTTTTTTCCTGCGCCGCAGTTTCCATTCGCAAAAACTTTACTCATCGGTGTTTCACGAGTACCTCGCTCGTATCCAGTCAAACGGCACCGCGATCGAATACTTCATTGAAGGCACGCGCAGCCGAACGGGACGGCTTTTGCAACCCAAGGGGGGCATGCTGTCAATGTCCGTACGCAGCTACCTCCGGTCGCCGATTCGGCCCATCATGTTCCAACCCATTTACGTGGGTTATGAACGACTGGTGGAAGGCAAGAGCCATATAGCCGAGATGTCTGGCCAGAAAAAGAAATCAGAATCCCTGGGCGACCTGCTTAAGGTATTTGGCGTGCTCAAACAAAAATACGGCAAGGTGCATGTAAGCTTTGCCGAACCGATTTTCCTTGATCAATTGCTTGATCAACACGAACCGGAATGGCGTGAATTAACAGCAGACTCAGATGAGCGTCCTGCCTGGCTCAACCCACTGGTTGACCAGTTGGGACAGCAGATCATGACGGGTATAAATGGCTCGACTCATGTCAACGCAGTCAACCTGCTGGCGGTGATCCTGTTGACCGCCAGGAAGTTGGCCATGGGCCGGGAAGAGTTACTGGATCAGCTGAAGCTGCAGATCAATATGCTTGGTCATTGCCGCTATTCCGACCGGATCACTTGTACCGAAAGATCTCCCGGTGAGATTGTCAGTTACGGCGTAGAGCTCGGCGTTATCGAAACGAGGGAGCACCCATTGGGCGATATCATCGCACTGGTTCCGGGCCAATCTGCCCTGCTGAGCTACTTCCGCAATAACATTTCACACCTGGTGGTTGTACCTTCCCTGGTCGCGAGCTGTTTTCTCAACACGCGTGCCATCGACATGGGCCAGCTACACCGCGTTGCCATGGCACTCTATCCGTTCCTGAGATCTGAATTTTTCCTGCCGTGGGACGAAGACGGGTTTGCAAAGGAAGTGGACGATCACATTGCCTGGATGCTGGAACAGGACTTGCTGACAAAAAATGAAGAGTCCGGTTGGCTGGAGCGGCCGCAAGGCGGTGGCCGCAAGGAATTGCAGCTAAGCGTCATGGGCCATATGCTGCTACAAACCTTCGAGCGTTATTACATCACCGTGGCCATCCTGGCCAAGAATGGTTCGGGCACGCTGACCCGCAGTGAATTGGAACGTCTGTGCTACCTCACTTCCCAGCGAATATCACAGCTCAACGAATTTGCGTCGCCCGAATTCTCCGACCGACAGCTGTTCAGGCAATTCATTTCCTTGTTGCGTGAAAACGACGTACTCACAACCAACACAAATGAAAAACTGGAGTTCAATGAAATGATCCAGCAGTTGAGCGACGACGCCAGGTATATTTTGAGCATGGAAATTCGCCACGGGATTATCCGCGTTGCACCCCAGGTGCTCAGGCATCAAGATCAGGAATGAGCTGGGATTCAAGATACGAAATCCAGTCCTTTAATTTTAATTTTCGCTTTTTCATGCGCCTCAAGCGCAGTTGATCCACGCCGCTCTCTTCGGAAAGGCGCGCTATGGCCTCGTCCAAATCACGATGTTCTTCGCGCAAGTCGGCGATCAAACGGGCAATTTCCGCCGGATCGTTGCTGTTCATGCTCACGCTACAAGGATAGTACAAATTTAAAGTAAAATGCGCAGATGACTGCCGAAAAAATACGCCATATGAACAGCAGGGTCGCCAAACGCCTGCGAGGTAATGCCGGGCGCGCCATGATGGATTTCAACATGATTGGTGAAGGCGACCGGATAATGGTCTGCCTGTCAGGAGGCAAAGACTCATTCACGTTGCTCGACATCCTGATGGAATCGCAGAAACGGGCACCGGTACGGTTTGATCTGATCGCGGTCAACCTGGACCAGAAGCAACCCGGCTTTCCGGAACATGTCCTACCCCAATACACGCAGAAAATCGGCATTCCCTTTCACGTAATCGAACAAGACACTTACAGCGTGGTCAAACGGGTGATCCCCGAAGGGAAAACGACCTGCGGGCTGTGTTCACGCCTGCGCCGCGGAGCACTGTACCGTTTCGCCAAAGACCATGGCATCACTCGGATTGCTTTGGGCCATCACCGTGACGACATCATCGAGACGCTGTTTCTCAACCTGTTCAACGGCGGCCGCCTGAAGGCCATGCCACCAAAATTATTATCCGATGACGGCGAGCACGTTGTCATCAGGCCCCTGGCGTATTGCAGTGAGGATGACATTGTCCGCTATGCCGATACCCGGCAGTTTCCCATCATTCCCTGCAATTTATGCGGCTCGCAGCCGAACCTGCAACGTCAGGCGATTAAGGCAATGCTTAAGCTTTGGAAAGAACAACATCCCGGACGAATCGAGAATATATTCCGCGCAATTGGGCATGTATCGCCATCGCAACTAGCGGATCGTGAACTGTTCGATTTCATCAACCTCGGAACGGAGCAACCATGGACAGAAGAAAATTCGTCAAGACTGCAGGTGTCGCAGGACTCGCCGGCACGGCAGGCCTGTTAACAGCTTGTGGAAAACAGAGCAGCACGGCAGACTGCCCGGAAAGCGCGGCGGCGACTTCTTCAGAGACCTTTAAATGGAAAATGGTGACGACCTGGCCACGGGACTTTCCAGGCCTTGGCACAGGCGCCACTTACCTCGCCAAAATAATTGGCGAAATGAGCGGCGGCCGACTCACCGTAAAAGTATACGGCGGCAACGAACTGGTGCCTTCTTTCGAGGTGTTTGATGCCGTGCGGCGCGGCATAGCGGAAATGGGCCATGGCGGCGCCTACTATTGGAAAGGCATAATTCCTGCCTCATCCTTCTTCTCGGGTGTTCCATTTGGGTTGACCGCCAGCGAACTGAACGGGTGGTTTTACCATGGTGGTGGACTTGAGTTGTATCACGAGGCCTACGCACCCATGGGCATCATTCCCTTTCCCATTGGAAATTCGGGCACGCAGATGGGCGGTTGGTTCAACAAGGAAATCAACAGCCTCGAAGACCTCAAAGGCCTGAAAATGCGGATTCCCGGCTTTGGCGGCGAAGTCCTGAAACGAATCGGCGGCACACCGGTTAATATTCCCGCTGCCGAGTTGTTCACCGCCCTGCAAACCGGGACAATCGACGCAACCGAGTGGGTTGGTCCGATGAACGATCTCGCCTTGGGCCTGTTCGAGGCAGCAGACTACTACTATTACCCCGGCTGGCACGAACCCGGCTCTGCGTTGGAGGCCGCTATCAATGCAGAGGCCTTTGCATCGCTGCCACCGGACCTGCAGTCGATTGTGGTCACGGCTTGTAAAGCCGCCAACATGGACATGCATGCAGAATTCGAAGCTCGCAACGGACAGGCGCTGCAGACACTCATTGAGGAGCACGATGTCGTACTAATGCCTTTTCCCGATGAAGTGCTGGCGGAGCTCAAACGGGTAACCCTGGAAGTCCTCGAGGAACAGGCCGCTGAAGATGAAATGTCGGGTAAGGCGTGGGCCTCGCTGAAGTCATTCATGGAGCAGGTGCGTCCCTGGACAGAAATCGGTTCGCAGTATTACCTGAATCGCCGCTAAATGGGATTCAGGATATTGCAGTGATCAGACAGGTACTTCTAGCCGCCTGCCTGCTCGGGGTGCCTGCTGCGGTCAGCGGGGATGACAATAAGCCCTCGCTCAGCGTTGGCGGCTTGTTGTTTGGCGATCTTTACTATGTACCCAGCCACCATTTGGAAGAAGGCGACGGGGCCGCCGGACTGGTACTGCGCCGTGGTTACCTCACTTTCGATGCTGACTTCAGCGAGAATTGGTTTGGCCGTTTGCGATTTGAGCTCAACCAGGCAGGAGAGTTTGAAACATACACTTTCGAAGCCAGTTTCAAAGACCTGTACCTGGGCTGGAACCTGGGCCGGCAACGCTTGCTGCTGGGACTCTCGCCCCCTCCGACTTTTGATTTGATCGAATCGGTCTGGGGGTTTCGCTACCTGGCACGAACACCCCTGGATTTACATGGAGTGGCCAGTCGCGATAACGGGGTTGCCGTGAAAGGGCCCATCAATGCATCCGGAACCGTTTCCTATCGCGCCATGCTGGGTTTGGAGGTTGATTTTGGTAACGAAACCGATGACGGCAGAAAATGGATGTGGGCGCTGACCTGGAAACCATCGCCGAAATGGACCATCGACCTGTATACGGACCACGAACAGCTTACCGGTCCAACCGATCGCACCACTCTTCAGGCTTTTATAGGGTACCAATCCGACAGTCTCAGCTGGGGGGCCCAGTATTCACATCAGGACCGTGAAGAAGAGCCCACTCTGGAAGTCGCGTCAACGTTTGCAAGGGGCCGAGTGGGAGAAAAAACGAGGCTGGTCGGACGCCTCGACCGACTGATCAAGCCCAGCCCAAAGGGCAATAATATCAGTTACCTGCCTTTCGACCCTTCCGCCGCAGCTACAACACTATTCGCAGGTGTCGAGTTTCAGCCAAGCCCTCATTTCTTTGTCACTCCCAATGCAGTTGTGACCTACTATGATCGGAATGATGAGGGCATCAGGCCGGAAACGGACCTGCATATAAGGTTGACCCTCTTGATCAACTTTGAATAAACGAATAGACCCGTATATCAGCCCGGGTAGACCACACCCGGTAGCCAGGTCACCAATTGCGGCCACAGGGCCAGCAGGCCCAACACCAGTATCTGGATGGCGATGAAGGGAATCACGCCGCGATATATAGCCAGGGTCGGGACCGAATCCGGACACACACCCCTTAGATAAAACAGGGAGAATCCGAACGGCGGCGTGAGGAACGAGGTTTGCAGGTTCAGTGCAATCATCACGCCCAGCCAGATTGGATTGAGCCCCAGCGCCATCAGTACCGGACCCACAATCGGTACTACCACGAACGTGATCTCGATGAAGTCGAGCACAAACCCCAACAGAAACATGACCAGCATCACCAGGACCATGGCGGTAACAACCCCGCCCGGCAGGGAGGTCAGGAAATCTGCAATCATCTCGTCGCCGCCAAAACCACGGAACACGAGGCTGAACAATGAAGCACCGATCAGAATCATAAAGACCATCGCGGAAATTCGTGTCGTGCGGTATACAACGTCTTTCAAAGTATTCAGTGAAAGATTTCCACTGACCAGTGCCAGCAGCATGGCACCAACCGCACCGACCGACGCCGCCTCGGTAGGAGTCGCTATGCCTTTCACAATAGAGCCGAGCACGGCGACGATCAACAACAGCGGGCCAGACGCCAAAAGCAACAAGCGGCCAATACTGACGTGCTCATCACCCTCTGCACGGTCCGGTGGCATCAGTCCGGGCCTGGTGCGGGCAAGTACGACAATGTAAAGCAGGTAGGACATCACCAGGATCAGGCCCGGCACCAGCGCACCGGCAAAAAGCTCACCAACCGATATTGTTTCGGGGCTGTAATTTCCCATCCCGAGCTGAGCCTGCTGATAAGCATTGGAGAGCACGTCAGCCAGCATGACCAGGACGATGGATGGGGGGATAATCTGGCCAAGCGTGCCGGCAGCGCAAATGGTCCCGGTGGAAACTGCCGGACTGTAGCCTTTACGAAGCATGGTGGGAAGAGAGATCAGGCCCATAGTCACCACGGTTGCGCCGACGATGCCGGTGCTTGCTGCCATCATGGCGCCAACAATAACCACCGCGATCCCCAGCCCCCCTGGTGTACCGCGCATCAACTGGGTGAGAGACTGCAATAACTGGTCCGCGAGTTTCGATCGCTCCAGCATGACGCCCATGAATACAAACACCGGTACAGCGATCAGAGTCCCGTTGGTCATGATGCCGTAGATACGGTTTGGAAAAGCCTCAAGGAATACTGGGTCGAAGGTACCGGTCATTACGCCCAGGCCGGCAAAGATTAACGCCACACCCGCCAGCGTAAAAGCAACGGGAAATCCAGCCATCAAAGTCAGTCCGATGGCAGCAAACAGGCCAAGCGCCATCATGCCTGCCATCTAATCTGTTTCCAGCAGGTACAGGTCTTTCAAGCGAACATAATGTTGCGCGTTATATGCCTGGTTCCCGATTTCGTCTGCAGAGAGGTCGCGCGCCTGGCGAGCCGGGTTACCGCGCCACAGAGTGCCCGCAGGCACAAGCTTTCCTGGCGTGACCACCGCCCCACCAGCGACCATGGAGTCTGCTTCCAGTACGGCACCATCCATGACCATCGCTCCCATGCCAACGAGACATCGATCACCGATCGTGCAGGCGTGCAAAATGGCTCCATGGCCCACGGTGACATCTTCACCGATCACCAGTGGCAAACCGTCCGGCTGCCAGGGGCCTTCGTGCGTGACATGCAAAACACAACTGTCCTGAATATTGCTGCGCGCGCCTATGGTGATGCGATTCACGTCACCCCTGACGACGGTCATCGGCCAGATGGAGACATCATCTCCGAGAAAAACCGAGCCGCTGACCGATGCCCTGGAATCGATATATACACGGGATCCGAGCTCAGGGCTCTCGTTCATGAAGCGATAAATGTTTTTGTTACCCGGGATTTTCATATCGAAAGGATGGTACCACCCTTGCTGATTTCTTATGCACAGAAAGAATGCGAACCAAAAAATCATCGACTTAAGCGTCGACGGTCAATTATCTTCCCATAAATACTTTATATCCTTTTGATACATATGATTATTTGAGTTTTTTCCGACTTTTCTCCAAAATGGCAATCAATTCGGCCCCCCAGGCGATACGACAAACCACCGGCTTTTACCCACATGGTTATCCACAGGCAGATCAGTGCTTCTAGTACTACTCTCAAGGGTTTACAATAAGCCGACTCCAAAGGCCAGCCCAGGCCCCGACAGGGAAGAAACCCACCCAGTGAAAGAACATTTAGAAGAGTTGCTGGCCCAGTCATTGTTGCACCTGCAACGTGAAGGCGTGTTACCAGCTGATAACGAGCTTGATATTCAGCTCGAACGTACGCGCTCGCCAGAACACGGTGAATTTGCATCCAACCTCGCGATGGTTTTGGCCAAATCTGCCGGCATGCCCCCGCGGGAACTGGCCCAGTCAATCATCGACCGTATACCGAAGTCACGCCAGGTTGAGCGAATGGAAATCGCGGGGCCGGGCTTTATCAATATCTACCTGCAACGTTGTGCACTTACCGGTGTAATAAAAGACGCACTGCGCCAGAAAGAAGACTACGGACAACTTTTACGGGCAGGCCACAATCGCGTCACGCTGGAGTTTGTTTCCGCCAACCCCACCGGGCCGCTGCATGTCGGACACGGACGGGGCGCGGCATACGGAGCAAGTCTTGCTGCCATATTGGTCGCTGCAGGATACGAGGTTCAGCGTGAGTACTACGTCAACGACAATGGCCGGCAAATGGATATCCTGGCCGTTTGCGTGTGGTTGCGGTACCTGGAATTGTGTGGCGAAAGCGTGAGTTTTCCAGACAATGGCTACCGTGGTGAGTACATTTATGACATCGCACGTATCGTTCGAGAGGGCCATGGGGACAAATGGCGGTTCTCCCGTCTTGATGTCGAGGACGGTCTGCCTGCTTCGCCGGTTCAGGGCGGTGAAGGCGAAAAATATCTGGACACTTTGATCAAACAGGCCAGGAACCTGCTCGGCAAGAAAGGATACCTGGTGTTTTTCAACACCGCGCTCAATAACATCCTGGATGACATCAAGGATGACCTGTCTGAATTCGGCGTGCATTTCGACAAATGGTTTTCCGAGCGGGAACTGGAAGAAAACGCAGCCGTTGATAATGCCATCAACCGTTTGCGTGAGAACGGATACCTTTATGAGAAAGACGGCGCCACCTGGTTTAAGGCATCCAAACTGGGTGACGAAAAAGACCGGGTTGTAATCCGCGAAAATGGCCGGACAACCTATTTCGCATCTGATATTGCTTATTTCCTGGACAAGATGGAACGAAAATTCAACCTTGCGATCTATATTTTTGGCGCCGACCACCATGGTTACATGGCGAGGTTGCGGGCAGCCGCCAGTGGCCTGGGTGAGGATCCCGACCGCCTCGAAATCCTGTTGGTTCAGTTCGCTGTGCTTTTCCGTTTCGGTGAAAAAATTCAGATGTCAACCCGCTCCGGACAGTTCATCACTTTGCGCGAATTGAGGGAAGAAGTCAGCACTGACGCCGCCCGGTTTTTCTACGTGATGCGATCCCATGAGCAACACCTGGATTTCGACCTGGACCTGGCAAAATCACGCAGCAACGATAATCCGGTTTTTTATATTCAATACGCGCATGCACGGATATGCAGCGTTTTCCGCAACCTCATACAAATGGAAGAGCGGCATAATGAGGCCATTGGTATGGTGGCGCTCAAGCTACTGATCGAGGATCATGAAGTGCAACTTATGAGAACCATTAGCCGTTTCCCGGAAATCATTGATTCCGCAGCGCGTCTCCGGGCTCCACACGTTATGGCCCATTACCTGCACTCACTGGCGACTGACTTCCACTCATACTATAACGCTCACCAGTTTCTGGTTGATGAAGAAAATCTTCGGAATGCCCGGCTCAACCTGGTCCTTGCGACAAAAATTGTACTGGGCAAAGGCCTGAACCTGCTCGGCGTATCGGCGCCGAAGGAGATGTAGGTGGCTTCGGCAAGAAGAAAAAAACCTGGCAGGTCAAGACAGGGAACGCCGGCCTGGATGTGGCTACTGACAGGCATCCTGATTGGGCTCGGACTCGCCTATTACCTGTGGTCCAAAGGATACATTCCCCAACCGCAGGCAGACCCGTCCGTCGCTGAAAAATCGGCAATACAAAGCAACCCCGCCAAAGGCGAAGAGGTAGCCCCGTTAGGAGGTGAGCCAAAGAAATCGCCTTATGACTTCTTCACCGTGCTCCCGGAAATGGAAGTCGTCGTTCCTGAGCAGGAACTTATTAAAAGGAGTCAGCCACAGGAATCACCCAACGTGCAGGCTGACAGCGCCAGCTATCTCCTTCAAGTGGGCTCATTCCGCTCGAAATCAGATGCGGAACAAATGAAGGCCCGGTTGGCGCTTCTCGGCATCATGACGCGAATTCAGACGGTCACCGTGAACGATGCGATTTGGCATCGCGTGCGTGTGGGACCCATCAACGGGGCCCGCCAGGCTGAAGCGATGCGCAGTCAACTCGCTGATAACGACATAGACAGCCTGGTGATGAAAAACCAGTAGCAGCGTGGAGCCGCAGGCGACCCGCCGACCCTGGTTGGGTGAGTCGAGCGAAGCGAGCGGTACCAGAAGGGTCGAGCGCCTCATGACATGCCGTCGAGCGCAGCCACCTTCCGCCGCAGGTGGGAGCAGGGAAGCGAGACTCTTTTATTTGCTTGCTCGATTTTCAGTGGCATACAGGTCCGTTAGCGGTGGGCTGTTTTCCCGTTCAGCAAGCAGCCAATTTTTCCGCCAATGCTCGAACTGCCTCCAGAATGCCGCGCCGTTCCAGCCCATTTCCAAATCCGGCCCGGAGTTCGGACGGAAGCCGACCGAATCCAGGGCGTAGATACCCTCCCTGACTGCCGTGTCTTCAATTCCGGCTGCGAATTCGAACAGGCTCCCGCTACCTTCATTCGGACCAAATTCACGCAACCAGTGCTGTAATGCGCCACGCGTCTGGCCCGCATCGCCTGAATTACAGGCCCGCTGAAGACTGGCGAGAATTCCAGCCTCATGTGCGGCAACCGGGGCAGTCGATCCGGCGTCAGATGACCTTTCCAATACGCTGCCCTTCAATTTCCAGGCGGCAATCAGAGTCAGTAGCCAAAGCGTGGCAAACAGAAGCGTCAGCCAACGCCAGTAGGCGGGCTGCCCCCGACCACTGGGCAGGTGCGATGGAACCACACCATCCGTGGCGGCGCCTGTAAGCGCGGTAGTCTGAATCTGCGGCGGAACCAGTGCAGAAGGCAGAACGGAAATCGTATATGCGTCCAGAACCACTGTCTGTGCACTGCTGGTCTGCGTATCCCACCACTCGACCCTCAGTTCCGGCAAGACCAGTTCACCCTCCATTTCCGGCACCACGGCGTATCGAAATTCCTTGTGGCCCAACACCCATTTGCCATCGTCACGAGTGATTCCCTGTGGTTGATCAGGATAAATCCTGGCGCCCGGTAATTCTGGCCAGACTGGCTCGACGATCATGTTTTCTTCCAGCCCAATCACATCGATGATAACGGTGCGAGTGACCGGCTCACCCACGCGCAAGGCATCTCCCGAAGAAACCTGCTGGGTTAGCCGATAATCCCGCGCCGGTTGCCATTGCGTACCAGAAAACCCGGATGGCTTGGGTTCGACAGCCAGGTGCAGGGCTTCGCTTTCGACCTGCACACGACGCCCTCTGACTGCAGGTTGCCACACACTGCTGGTCCGGCGCTCCACCAGCCGTCCGGTCAGTTGCATCGGTGGAATGACCAGCTCACCGGATCGCTCCGGGAACACAGCGTAGTTTCTCTCCAGAACACGGTATCGTTCACCGCCCCGTTCGGCCTGGTAAGGCGTTTCCTGCAACAGTCGAACTGCTGCCGACGAAGGCTCGGCTGGCTGATAGCCGCCTCAGTGAGGTTTTGCTGGTAATAAACACGAACGATCAGGCCAAGTTGGGCATGTACGTAATAGGGGCCGTCACGCGGTGTGATTTCCACCTCGATGAACACCGGCGGCTGGCTGCCTGGTTCGAGTTCAGGGGCCGCGTCCACTTTCACGCTGATGGCTTGTGTACTGTCGCTTCCAAAAGTCAGTCGTGGAATGACGAACTCGCCCTCAGCCTTCGGCTCCAGGGTCAAAAGTAATCGAACCACAGCAGTCTGACGCCCATTAACGATCGACAATTGGGTTTCCGAGCGACGGTCCAGAATTTGGAAATCCTGCTCCAGAGCACTGAAATCCGTATCGAGGTTCTGCCTGGGGTCATCCGTCAAAATAGTCAGGGTGACCGTTTCGCCCTCGGTGATCCTGGATCGATCAATTTCCGCCCGGACTGCCGCAGCAAGAGGCATGGATGTAAAAAGCAGGAAAGCCACAATCGCCAAGCGAATCATTGAATTGAAATTACTAATCATCGTCATTACCACGATTCGGTTTCGTCCTCTGGCGCACCCCGGCGTTGGTACTGATTTCTGAATTTACGCCGCAGCAAGCCACCAGGATCATCAGGAATGCGGCGCAGCCACTGTTCCATGGCCTGGGCGTCTTCCTCTGACCAGGCTTCGGAAAGCTCCATTTGCTGGTCTCCTTCCTGTTCGCTTTGTTCCCCTTCAGATGACTCGCCTTCGCCTTCCTCTTGCTCGGCCTGTTCCCCTTCCTGATCCTGTTGGCTTTCGGACATTTCCGACTGGCCACCCTCCTGCTGCTCAGAAGATGGTTCGCCATCTTCAGCTTCGCCCTGGTCACCCTCCTGCTGCTGTTGCTCCCGCTCTTCCTGTTCTTTCATCATTTCAACGAGGGCGCGATTATACAGTGCATCCTTCATCCCGGGCTCTATCGTCAGCGCCTGGTCGTAGGCCGCAATTGCTGCATCGTATTCCCCCAGGTGAGCCAGGGCATTTCCCAGGTTGTAATGGGCGTCAACCGAGGTTCCCTGCGTCCAGGCGTCGAACGCATTTGAATACTCGCCACTGCGAAACCACGCCTCGCCGGACAGCTCAGGATCCCGTGCCAGCGCCGCCGCTTTTTCCGCGTCATCCGCTCTTAGCGCCAGGTAAGCCTGCTGATCTTTTCTCTGCCAGACGTCATCCCACCAGCCAGCACTTGCTTCGCCGGGGAGCCCCAGGCCATTGATCAGAAATAATGGTATGAAAAAAAACAATCCGCGACGAAATCCAGCCAGGGCCAGCGGCAACAGCAGCAGAACAAGCCATGGCCCGGCGTCTTTCCAGCGCTCACCCAGGGCGTCGTCACGCAGCGCAAACTCGCTGCCGCCCTGTTCCAGCCAGAGGTTTGATGCGGAAGCTGACGCACCCAGTTCTGTATATTTTCCACCACCGGCATCAGCAACCGACCGAAGATCGGCACGATCCATGCGGGCAATTACCACGTTACCCGCCCGGTCGCTGACAAATCCACCGCCGCTGGGAATGGGTGCCCCTTCGGGTGTTCCTGCGGCCAGGACAGAAGTGATAATTCCCCGGTCACTGAGTTCGCGCGCTTTGGCAGCATCCCGGGAGGTAGCGGAATCCGTCACCAACAGCACTTCCCCGCGACTCAGGCCGGATCGTTCAAGCAGGGATGCCGCCATATCAAGCGCGATATCAGCCCGGCTTCCCCCCACCGGAATGATGTCGGGGCGCAAAGCAGGTAACAGGTTGGCGATCGTATTCATGTCACTGGTTAACGGCGATACGATATAGGCGTCGCCGGCGTAGGAAACCAGGCCAACCTGTCCCTCGTCAGTGGAGGCCAGCAGATCGGCAAGCCGGAAACGGGCCCGTGTTAACCGGTTCGGTCGCATATCCTCGGCCAGCATCGAGCGTGATAGGTCGACCACCATCACGCGTGCACCGCGAGCTGAATAAGACCTATCGGGCAGTTTTTGCCAACTGGGTCCGGCCAGCGCCAGGATCACGATCAGAAGTGCCAATGCAGCCAGCCAGGGACCACTCTGCATGCCCTGTTCAGTAACTTGCCTGACACTAAGCCAGCGCAGAAGGTGCGGGTCGCATACTTTTGACCAGTCACCGGCTGGACGGCGCGTGCGCTTCCATGCCCACGGCAGGATCACAACCAATGGCAGCAGGAATAACCACAGCGGACGAATGAAATGCAGGGTGTCGAATACGTTCATACCGGAACCGCGCTCCTTCGCATTCCCGGCCACATCGCAAATATCGCCCCTGCCAGCACCAGCAAGAAAGCCATCGACAGCGGCCAGAAGAAGAGTTCATCGATCGGCCTTATGGCCTCCTGATCGCTCTCCACGGGTTCCAGTTCGTCCAGTTGCTCGTAGATCGCGGCCAGAGCTTCAGCATCACGGGCGCGAAAGTAAGCGCCTCCCGTTTGTTCTGCTATGGCCCTGAGCGTCTCTTCATCCAGGTCCGCTGACGGATTGACCAGTCTCGAGCCGAAAAAGTCCTGCACCATCATCTCGTCTGCACCGACACCCACCGTATAAATGGTCATGCCTTCACGCGCCGCGAATTGGGTTGCCTGCATCGGCTGAACTTCACCGGATGTGTTGGCGCCATCTGTCAGGAGAATGAGGACGCGCTCGCTCGCTGCGTCATCACGCAGGCGCTTGACCGCCAGTCCAATCGCGTCGCCTATCGCGGTCTCCCGGCCGGCCAGGCCAATCTCGGATTCATCGAGCAGAATGGCGGTCGTCTCGGTATCGAATGTAAGTGGAGTCTGAAGATAGGCGCGACTGCCGAACAGCACCAGCCCTACGCGATCTCCTTTGCGGCGCTGAATGAACTCACCAGCCACTTTTTTGACGACCGCCAGGCGGTTAACTGCCTTTCTGTCCAGGATCATGTCCTGGGTATCCATGCTTCCGGAAATATCCACCGCCAGCAACAAGTCCCTCCCGGTCACCGGCAGGGTCTCTATTTCTCCCACCCACTGTGGCCGCGACGCGGCAAGTACCAGCAGCGTCCACGCCAGGCCAGCCAGCGCAGCCACCACAGGCTTTTTCATCCATCCCGCATGGGAAGAAGTCATCATCGCGAACCAGGGCACCTTGAGCGCCTGCAAACCGGCGCGGGGCGCCGCAGACACCCAGCCACGAACCAGCCAGGGCACAGGCAGCAACACAAGCATCCAGGCCCAGGCCAGTGTCATGCCTTCTGCCGGCAAATACTCAACCATAGAGATTCACCCAGGTACTGGCGCTCTTGTTGAGCGAAGACGATTCAAAGCGGGGCAGCGGCTCGTAAGGCCCGCTGGCCAATGCGCCCAGACAATCACTGGTATCCTGCTCAGGCATCAGGGATGCAATGAAGGCCACCCATTCTTCACCTTGCAGACGGCAGCAGGCCGTATCCGGGAACGCTTTGACTGCGACCGCACGAAACAGTCGATTGAGGCCTGCGAGGAATTCGTGGGGGTGTTGTATCGGGTCGTGCTCCCGGTTCAGTTCTTCCAGTGCGCGCAGCCACGACCTGCGGCGGCGAGACACACAATACCAGTTAAATATTTTACGGAACACGACTGCAACAAGCAGCAACAGAATCACCGCCAGAATCCACCAACCCGGAGCCGGCGGCCACCAGCCCGGTTGCCCGGCACTGTGAATGTCCTGCAGTTGTTCCAGTAAAGCTGAGCTGTCTGCATTCATATCCGTGCCTCAAGCAGGGCGCCCCACCAGAACTCTCAACTCGCGGCCAAGCACATCCACCGGGTCGTCATCCGTACGCAACACAAGCCAGCCACATTGGTGTTTCTGGAACATCCGGCGTGGCTCCTTGAGGTGTTTGAGCCCCATCGCTTCGTAGCGGTTTCGAGAATCCTGCCGCCCCGTGTCAAGCACAGTCGAATGCTCGCCGTCACTGATCGGATAGCGACCCTGCGGCAATTGAAACTCGGCAGCGTCAAGCACCTGGCAGCCAATCACATCATTGTGCTGCCTTAAACGTGACAGGTGCCGGTTGCAGTCCTCGTCCATACCGAAAAAGTCGCTGATAACGATCACCAGGCTGCCCGGGCGCACCGCATGGCGCACCCGCTCCAGCGCAGTCGACAGCGGTTCGTTATCATGACCGTCGATCTGCTTCGGCTCCAGCCAGTCAACCAGGCCCTGGATCATTCTCATTGCTCCCCGGCGGCCGCCAGCCGGACGTAGCTCACGATGCCGCCCGGGAGAAAACAGAAAACCACCAATCCGGTCTCCGCGCCGGATTGCCGCCCATGCAATCGCAGCAGCCATCTGGCCGGCAGCCACTGATTTAAGCCGCTGACGGGTTCCGAAATACAAGCTTGGGCTGGCGTCCATCACAACCAGCACCGGCCGTTCGCGCTCTTCCTGGAATACCTTGGTGTGCGGCCTGCCGGTGCGTGCCGTGACACGCCAGTCCATGTTCCTGATGTCGTCTCCGGGCTGGTAGTAACGGGATTCGAGGAAATCGACACCACGCCCACGGAAACGGGAGCGGTAGGCACCGGCCATTGCCGATGCGGCGGCTTGCCGCATGGGTAGCCGGAGCGCGTGACAACGGGGGCGGAGCGCAATCAGCTCAGCCGCGGTGAGATGTATCCCATCTCCATTCTGAAGACGAACAGGTCCAAGGTTCACGGTGGGTAACTCAAGGCACAGGGACCAGGTCCAGCAGCCGGTCTACCAGCTGATCGACGGTTACACCGTCGGCCTCCGCCTCGTAAGAAAGCAGTACCCGATGCCTCATGACGTCGTGGATCATGGCATGAATGTCGTCGGGTGACACGTAATCCCGCTGGTCCAGCCAGGCCCTTGCACGGGCGCATCGGTCCAGGCCGATGGTGGCCCGGGGGCTGGCGCCGTAGCTGACCAGGCGCGAAAGCTCTTTATCCCAGCTGCCGGGATCCCGCGAAGCCAGCGTCAGTTGCACAATGTACTCCTCTAGCGCCGGGGCCATGTACATGGCCAGCACCCCTTTTTGTGCCAGGAAAACCTGCTCCTGAGTCACCAGCACCGGTGCCGGAGGCAACTCACCGAGTTCGTCTTCTGCCTGTTTGCGAGCCAGGTGGAGAATTTCCAGCTCAGCCGCAGCGTCCGGGTAGGTGATAGAGACCTGCATCAGGAACCGGTCCAACTGGGCTTCGGGTAGTGGATAGGTGCCCTCCTGCTCGATTGGATTCTGGGTCGCCATAACCAGGAAGAGTTTGGGCAGGCGGTAAGTGACACGTCCAACCGTAACCTGGTTCTCACCCATGGCCTCAAGCAGCGCGGACTGGACCTTGGCCGGGGCGCGATTCACCTCGTCTGCGAGAATCAGGTTGTGAAAAATGGGGCCTTGCTGGAATTCGAAACTCCCCTCCTGCGGGCGGTAGATCTCCGTGCCCGTGAGGTCAGCAGGCAACAGATCAGGAGTAAACTGGATGCGATGGAAGTCACCTTCGATCCGCTCAGCAATGACCTTGATAGCCGTCGTCTTGGCCAGCCCGGGGGCGCCTTCAACCAGTAAATGCCCGTTACTCAAGAGCGCGATCAGCAAACGCTCCATCAACCGGGGCTGGCCGATAATGAGTTCGTTGGCCGCTTTACTGAGCGAAATGAAGGCTGCATGAGCCCCTTGTGTATTCTTTTCAACCTGTTCCATCAACCGGGTCCTGCGTTTATGCATCGTAGTTCGAAGCGGGGAGTATACCGACAGCTAGAGTACTAGATAGAGGTAAAAAAGGCAGTGTCAATAGTCACAATGCTTTAATGCCCTAAAGTTCTTGCGGATCTATGTCAATGGCCCAGCGAACCTTGCGTGCCGATGGCAGCTTTCGAAGGCCTGGCAGCCAATGATCCACCTGGCGGTGTAATGCACTGCGGCTGGCGCCCTGAACGACCAGGTACATCCGCGATCGTCCACTGATACGCTCCATAATGGCCGGCATGGGGCCGTACACCCTGGTTTCACCCGGTGGGAAAGCCCGGGCCGCATCATCGAGGAAGTTCTCGGCCAGAGAACGATCGTGTGCTTCGGCCCGCAATAACGCCTGGTAACCGGCCGGGGGCAAGCCAGCCAGTTGACGCTCCTGCAGCAACCACCGGGCATAAACCTCGTAACCCTGGCTCAGGAGCAATTCAAGGGCTGCGTGGTCCGGGTGCAGGGTTTGCAGGATAACGGTCCCGGTTTTTTCCATCCGGCCTGCCCGGCCCGCAACCTGCTGGATCATCTGGCCCATGCGTTCCAGAGCCCGATAATCCGCACTGTAGAGTGCCTGATCGATGTTTACGATCACTACCAGCGTGACCGCCGGGAAATGGTGGCCTTTGGCCAGCATCTGGGTGCCCACCAGCAGGCAAGGATCGCCTTTGCGCACTTGCTCAAGCTGCTGCTCCATTACTCCTTTCCTGCTGGTGCGATCCCTGTCGAAACGCAAAACCGGAAACCGGGGAAAGCGTTTTTCCAGCGCCTCCTCAAGTTGCTGGGTGCCCTCTCCAGCGCCAGTAAGCGCATCGGCGCGACATTCCGGACACAACAGCGGTGCCGGCTTCTGGGCGCCACAATGGTGACAGCACAAACGGCCCATGCTCCGGTGCCAGGTCAGGTGGGCGTCACATCGTTCACAACTGCCGTGCCAGCCGCACTGCTGGCACATCAGCACCGGCGCGTAACCGCGGCGATTAAGAAACACCATAACCTGCTCACCTTTTTCCAGGGCCTCTCCAATTGCTTCCAGCGCGATTGCAGACAGACCATGAAAAGTGCTTTGCTGACGCATGTCCAGAACACGCCAGGCCGGCAGCGGGGCATCGGTCGCCCGTTCGCGCAAGCGGTGCCAGATGTACTTGCCCTCTACGGCGTTTCTTAGTGATTCCAGAGAAGGTGTTGCGCTCCCCAAAATAACCGGAATGTCCAGTTCCGCAGCACGCTTCACTGCTATATCGCGTGCAGAGTAACGAAAACCATCCTGTTGTTTGAATGACGCATCATGTTCCTCGTCCAGAATAATGATCCCCAGACGGGGCATCGGCGTGAACAGCGCAGAACGGGTACCAACCACCAGTGCGGCCCGGCCCGACCGGGCGGTGGCCCATGCATCCAGCCGTTCGCCGGCGGCCAGCCCGGAATGTATGATCGCAGGCTCCAGTCCCAGCCTGCTTCGAAATCTCCTTAGCAACTGGGGTGTGAGCCCGATCTCGGGAACCAGGACAAGGGCTTGGCGGCCTTCGGAAATTACTTTTTCGATAGCGTGCAGGTAAACCTCGGTTTTCCCGCTGCCAGTTACACCGTCCAGCAGATGGCAGGAAAAGCCCCCCCGGCTGGCCAGAATTGGGTCTACTGCCTTTTGTTGATCCAGCTTAAGATTCGGGCCGGGCGATATCTGCGGCCGGTCGGCGGGTGCGGGTAAAGATTCTACCCAACCCTGGTCCATCAGGGCGGCCAGTGTTTTGCGCCACTGACTGCCAATCCCCATCAGCAGGGTGCCACTCAACGGGCCCGCAGCCAGCGCCCCAAGCATCTCGAATTGTACGGGTGCCCGCCCGGCTGGCTCCTTGAGGCGCTCCGCCCCTTCGCCTGTCAGGCTGTAGTGCAACACGCAACCCGGTAAACTGCCCTTCGCCCTTCTCAAGGCAGGAGGCAACGCGCTGGCAATCACCTCCCCGGGAGCATGCTTATAGTACATCCAGCACCAGCGGAGAAGTTCAATCAGCTTGGTGTCCAGCAGTGGCTCACCTCCATCGAGCACATCCAGCACAGCCAGCAACCGACCGGCGGGAACTTCGCTGTGGCCGGTTTTGCCCACCACCACACCAACCATCTTTTTGCGCCCGAATGGAACCAGGACTCGGCTACCCTCAGGGATGTCCGGCGCGGCCTGGGGCGCCAGGTAATCAAATATAATCGGCAGTGGTACCGGAAGTGCGACCTGTAATATGTGTGGGCTGACCATCAGCCCCCGATTCTAGCAGCTGATGAATTGCTTTATAGAAACGACTTATTGAATTTGCGGTTGTTCTGGTGAGTCTTCAAGAATTTGAGCAAACTGCTGTTTCAGCAATTCGAGATCTGCCTCCAGCTCCACCATATCCGCGACAATTCGGGCGGTCTCGCGCAACAGCAGGTCTGGACCCTCTTCTTTTTCGGCATCTTCCTCGTCAGTTGCCTCGTCCGCATCATCAAAATCCGCGAGTTCCGGGTTGGGCGGGACAAGCGTGCCTTCTTCCTCCAGCAACGGACCACCTGATTCCTGTTTGGCTTTACGCTCAGCTTTCTTCTTTTCCTCTTCCTTCATCATCTGGCGGCCAACGGATTCCAGCAACGAAACGCTGGTTTTACCGGAACGCTCATTGTAAGTTTCTATATCACTAATCAACCAACCGAATTCCTCATCATTGACCATGCGATCCCGATAACGATTATCCGCTACGGCTACCAATTGGCTCAGATCACCGCTGGTCTCGTACCGGGCCGGGTCGATACTCGTCCACGGCAAGGCATTTTCCATTGAGCGCTCACCATATTCCTGGGGATCGCCGAAGGATGGGAAGCGGATGTCCGGCTCGACGCCCATATTCTGGGTAGAACCGCCATTCACACGGAAGAACTGGGCCATGGTGATTTTCAGCTGACCCATTCCGGGTTTATCTGATGGTGCGTAGTCGTCAAGGTCCAACAGGCTCTGCACCGTGCCCTTTCCAAAAGTCGGTTCACCAATTACCACACCGCGGCCGTAGTCCTGTATCGCGGCTGCAAAAATTTCAGAAGCCGACGCACTGTAGCGATTTACCAGCACAGCCAGTGGGCCTTTCCATGCCATCCCCGGATCCACATCTTCTTCGAGCGAGATTCGACCGCTTGAGTTGCGCACCTGGACCACCGGCCCCTTGTCAATGAAAAGGCCTGTCAGCGTGGTGGCTTCAAGCAACGATCCGCCACCGTTGTTTCGCAGGTCGATAACAATACCCGCCACGCCCAGTTCCTGGAGTTCACCAATCAGACGCTTCACGTCCCGGGTGCTGGAACGGTAATCCGGCTTGTTCTGCGCGCGGCCATTGAAGTCCAGGTAAAACACCGGCAGGTCAATCACACCAACCTTGATCACTCTATCGTCCAGGCCTTCGAGGGGTATTTCGATGACTTCACTCTGGGCAGCCTGTTCTTCCAGCTTCACCTCGTTACGGACAATTTCAATCATTGAAGTCGGGCCACTGATGCTAACGTCTTCAGGAAGGACCTGGAGGCGAACCATCGTGTCTTTCGGCCCGCGAATCAGGTCGACCACATCGTCGACCCGCCAGCCGATGACGTCCACCAGCTTGCCGTCGTTGCCCTGTCCGACTGCCGTGATACGATCGCCTGCCTTCAGGCGCCCGTCTTTGTCGGCCGGTCCGCCAGGCACCACGCTCGAAATCAGCGTGTACTCGTTCTCACGGCCCAGCAGTGCACCAATTCCCTCGAGTGACAACTTCATCGAGATTTCGAAATTCTCGGAGGTCCTGGCCGACAGGTAAGCGGTGTGTGGTTCGATGGATTGGGCAAACGCATTCATGAAGAACTGGAATACGTCCTCGGTATTCAACTCACTGATGCGGCGCTCCAGGTTGTCGTAGCGTTCAATCAGAGTCTCAACGATCGCATCCGGCTCTTTATCCGTCAGCAACAAGCGAAGGTAATCGTTTTTCACTCGCTTGCGCCACAACTCATCCAACTCAGCGTTTGAAGACGCCCAGGCTTCGTCTTCACGATCGTATTGATAAAACTCGTCAACATTGAAATCGAATGGCTTTCGAACCCGCGCGCGGGAGTAAACCACGCGTTCCAGCACCCGGTCGACGTAGACATTGAAGATCTCGTAGGCCGGAAGCAGGTCCGAATGCCGCAGTGCGTCATCCAGACCGCTTCGATAGCGTTCGAAAGTTTCGATGTCAGCAGCCAGGAAATAAATCTTGTTGGGGTCGAGCAGTTCCAGGTAGCTGTCAAAAATGTCGCTGGAAAGTTCATCATCCAGCCGGGTACGCTTGTAGTGGTAATTGGTCAGGAAACGAGTTGCGATATTACTCGCGTAGCGATGCTCCATTTGCGGTTCGATTCTCAGCGCATTGCCGGAGTCTACGGAAGCAAAAACCGCAGAAGCCGCCACCAACAAAATTATGATGATAGAAATTCTTCTCACGTAACAAACTCTCCAAAACCATTCAAATTACGGCCCCTTTCGCACATTTGCTTAAAGAGGACTCTGTAGTTATGCCTGTTTCAGACATATTTTACAATGCAGAGGTTCAAAATATGTTCAGGAGACACGATGAAAGGCCTGTTTTTCGTGACGACCAGTTCAGTGTGTCTCGCCTCGCGGAATGACACCGGAAGCCTCAGCACTCAGGTCCGCATGGTAGGAAGAGCGGACCAGGGGGCCGGATGCCATATGGGTAAAACCGAGGCCGTATCCGAATTTTGCCAGGCTTTCAAATTCATCGGGCGTCCAGTAACGCATCACGGGGTGATGATGCGCCGTGGGCTGCAGATATTGACCGATAGTAATCATGTCCACCTCATGCTCGCGTAAATCCCGTAGGGCTTCATCAACCTGCTGACGTGTTTCCCCCAGCCCCAGCATGATACCGGATTTGGTGGGAATAGCCGGATGCCGGGCCTTGAATTGCGCCAGCAGTTCGAGCGACCATTGGTAGTCCGCGCCAGGCCGCACGTTACGATACAGCGGTTTCACGGTCTCAATATTGTGATTGAACACGTCTGGCGGCGAAGCGGCAAAGATATCCAGTGCACGTTCAACTTTTCCCTTGCCGCGAAAATCAGGCACCAGGATTTCAATTCGAATACCGGGATTCACTGCCCTGACCTGGTTGATGCACTCGGCAAAATGCCCGGCGCCACCTTCCCGCAGGTCGTCGCGGTCCACCGAAGTGATCACGACATATCTCAACTTCATGTCTTTGACTGTCTGCGCAAGTCGCGCCGGCTCATTTGGATCCGGCGGCAGTGGCCGGCCGTGAGCAACGTCGCAAAATGAGCAACGGCGAGTGCAAACTTCGCCCAGGATCATGAAAGTGGCCGTTCCCTTGGAAAAACACTCGTGAATGTTGGGACAGGCGGCCTCTTCACAAACCGTCACCAGATCCCTCTCACGGAGCCTGGACTTAAGGGCTGCCACGGCATTGCCGGAGGGTAGGCGGACCCGAATCCACGGCGGTTTGCGCAGGCGCGGCGCATCGGCATCAAACCTGGCCGTGTTGCGCGCCATCTTTTCCGCGCCCAGCTCCTTCGAGCCTTCAAGCCGGATGGGAATTCTTTCTGTTAATTTCGCGTCGTGATTCAAGCACTCAATCCTGATTGTAAACGGGTTCGGTGGCCTCACTATAGCCCAACTGCTGTACCAGGTTTTTAACCAGCAGGTCTTCAGCCTCCTGGAAATCCGCCGGTGCCAGTGCTGACAACTGGGTGACCTGCAATCCCTCGAAACCGCAGGGATTGATCCTCTGGAAGGGTTCAAGGTCCATATCGACATTGAATGCCAGGCCGTGGAATGTACATCCGCGCCGGACCCTCAAGCCCAGGGAAGCGACCTTTTCGCCGTTGGCATAAATACCCGGAGCGCCTGCCATTCGTTCGCCCTTGACGCCGTAATGAGCCAACACCTCGATAATGGCCTGCTCAATCCGGTTCACGAATTCCCGGACACCGATTCCCTTGCGGCGAATATCCACCAGCGGATACGCCACAATCTGGCCTGGTCCGTGATACGTTACCTGGCCTCCACGGTCTACCTGTATCACTGGAATATTACCCGGTGCCAACACGTGCTCGGCCTTGCCGGCCAGGCCCTGTGTGAAAACCGGCGGGTGCTGTACCAGCCAGAGTTCGTCAGCGCTGCTTTCATTGCGCGAATCGGTAAGGGCTTGCATGGCGCGCCACACCGGTTCGTATTCGGCGATTCCGAGACGCCGCAGGAAAAGGGATTCAGTCAAAGCGCCATCATTACCTGGCTGCAGTCAGTCAACTGCTGGTAGATCGCATCCAGCTGATCCTGGGACCGGGCATCAATAACTGCGGTGATGGAAACAAAATTACCTTCTTTGCTCGGCGCCGAACGTACAGGCTCATCCGGCCAGAGTTCAGCGTGTGCTTTCACGATACCAGTCACAACCTCCTTGAAATCGTCACTGTTTCTTCCCATCGCCTTAATAGGAAAGCGGCATGGAAATTCGATCAGACTGGTTTTTTCCTCATTCTTCATCTTCTTCGTCTTCAAAAAACCCCTTCATCCACAACCGCATGCCATCCCACGAACTGCCGAAGAAGCCGGCTTCATCCACTGCGCTTAACGTGACCAGGTCCCGGTTCGAGATCAATTCATCCCCGAGATGCACATTAATCGTGCCGACAATCTCACCCGCTTCCAGGGGTGCGCTCAACTGTGGGTCCATCTGGACCTGGGCTTCGAGCTCATCGTAGCGTCCCCGGGGAATGGTCACAAAAAGAGGTTCGCTCAAACCAAGCGTCACCTCTTCGCTCAGGCCCTTCCAAACACGTCCCTTAGCCAACTCCTGGCCTGCCTCGTACAATTTTACGGTCTCGAAAAAGCGGAATCCGTAATTCAGCAGGGCCTGGCTTTCGCTGGCGCGGGAGGATTCAGAAGTCGATCCCATCACCGAACTGACCAGGCGCATGCCGTCACGCCTGGCCGAGGCTGCCAGGCAGTAGCCGGCCGCTTCAGTGTGCCCCGTCTTGAGGCCGTCGATGGCCGGATCGCGCCACAGGAGCGTATTCCGGTTGTGCTGTCGAATCTTGTTGAAGGTAAATTCTTTTTCCGAATACCAGGGGTAATAGTCGGGAAAGTCCCTGATGGTCGCCGCGCTCAAGACCGCAATATCACGCGCCGTGCTGTAGTGGTCGGGGTCGGGAAGACCGGTCGAATTGATGAAATTTGTCTCCGCCAGACCCAATAACTCAGCATAGTGATTCATCAGGCTCGCAAACGCTTCTTCGCTGCCCGCCACGTGCTCGGCCAGCGCCACACTGGCGTCATTACCCGACTGGACCACCATTCCGCGTATCAGGTCCTCCACGCTCACCTGCATGCTGGGTTCGATAAACATTCGCGAACCGCCCGTACGCCATGCTTTTTCACTTATCGCGACGGTCTCCTCCAGTGTTATGTTGCCCTCGTCGAGTTCACTGAACACCACGTAAGCGGTCATCAATTTGGTGATACTCGCCGGTTCCACGCGCATGTCAGCGTTATGTTCCACCAATATGCGCTCGCTATTGAAGTCCACCAGCAGGTAACTCCTGGCGCCGAGTTGCGGCGCAGCCGGGACAGGCCTTGCTTTTTTACTGTTCGGGACAGGAGTCTGGGCCCAGCCGGGATTACCGGCCAGACTGACGATACACGTCAGAACAAGAGTGAAGAGTTGAATTCTTTTCATATTGGGATGCGTGTTCCGTTTCCTGCGCGCTTTCGCATTCAGCGCCTGACTCTATGCGGGCGTTCGAAGCCAAGTTCAATGGCTTTTCTGATTACAGATTCTACCTCGGCTACGCTTGCGTAGGGTCCAAGCCATACCCGGAACAGGTCACCGATGTCATGAATGGAGACCGGTTTCAGCCTGGCCCGCTCTAATTGACCGGCCAACTGTTCAGCGCCTTTACGATTTCCGTAGGCACCGGCCTGGAGCCATGTAGCTTCCTCGTCGTATTCCTGTGACCCCGCGGCTGCAACGTTTGTTACCGCTGGCGTTTCTTCAGAGGCATCGATTACCCGCACATCAACCCGCGCAGTGCCGGTGCCGATCATACCCAGGCGAAGGGCGGCGCCGTAGGACATATCAATCAGGCGGTCATGCTTGAAGGGGCCGCGGTCGTTGATCTTGACGGTCACTTTCTTTCCGTTGTCGAGGTTCGTGACTTCAGCGTAAGTCGGCAATGGCAGAGACTTGTGCGCGGCCGTGGCCAGGTGCATGTCGTAAGGCTCACCGCTGGATGTCCTGCGGCCGTGGAACTTGCTGCCGTACCACGATGCCACACCCCGCTCATGATATCCCTTACTGCTTGGAAGTACGTAATATTGCTTACCAAACACTTCGTAGGGTGAGTGGTTGCCGTAACGTGCCAGCGACTCGGCCCGTGGCACTGCGTCGGCCACATCCTGCGGCTTGAGATCAGTCAGGGATGGGCCATCACCCGGTTCGGCGACTTGCGGTTGTTCTCCGGCACAGGAAACCAGCAGCATGCTGAACAGCATGGCCAATAGCAGAAAACCTGTGCCGCGAAGCAAAGTCACCTTTCGAACCCACTCCGAATGGCCTCGCTCAGCTCATAAACCGCCATCGCGTAAAGCGGACTTCGGTTATAGCGCGTGATCACGTAAAAGTTTTTGAACGTGATGAAGTAATGGTTACCGTCTTCTTCTTCCAACCTGGCTACGGTCGCGAGTATATCGCCACTAACAGAATCCGACGAAGAAAACCCGCCCTGGACAATTTCATCCATGGCGATTTTCGGTTTGAAGTCACGCTTCGCTACCAGTCCCATGTCCGCTCCGGCAGCCATTACGGCGGGGTAAGTGATTGGCTGCCCCGGTTCCCAACCATGTCGATGCAGGTAGTTGGCAACGCTTCCGATCACGTCGGGCAGGGAACTCCACAGGTCCCGCCTGCCGTCTCCATCCAGGTCTACCGCGTATTCGCGATAACTGCTGGGCATAAACTGGCCCAGCCCCATGGCTCCTGCGTAGGAGCCGGTAAGGTCTTCAAGGGGCAGGTCTTCCTCGCCACCCAGAATGACAAAATTCATTAGCTCCCGGGAGAAAAAGTCGGAACGGTCATTGCCCGTATCGGGGTAATAAAAAGAGAGCGTGGTTAAAGCGTCCAGTACGCGGTAATTGCCGGTATTTCGGCCATAAAAAGTTTCTACGCCGATAATCGCCACAATGACTTGCGGGTCAACACCGAATTTTTGCGAGGCTTGTTCGATCAGCGCTTCGTTTTCACGCCAGAACTTGATGCCCCCCTTAATCCGTTTATCCGTGATGAAAATGGGCCGGTAGTCATACCAGGGCTTGGCTTCTGCGGGCCGGCTGATGGCGTCAACAACAGACTGCTTGAACCGCGCATTCTGTAACAGCAGAATGATTTCTTCCTGGTCCAGGTTATATTCCGATGCCGCCTTCGCGGCAAACTCTTCCGCTCCGGGATGCTGCTGGGCGAGACAGGAGGTACTGAGTATCGAAACAAGCGCCAGGGTGAGAATTCGATTCATTATTATTCGCGTTCCTTTTTGAGCTGTAATCAGCATTGTAATCAGATTTTCTTCATCGTATGAAGTTCCTGTGTCCATAAATAGACATCAATATGCCGAACCCGGCCAAAAGTGTCACGATTGAGGTACCTCCGTAACTGATCATCGGCAATGGCACACCCACCACCGGCAACAGGCCGGAAACCATTCCCGCGTTAACCAGTACATATACGAAAAATGTCAGGCTGAGGCTCCCCGCCAGCAAACGGGCATATGTACTGCGCGCCATCCTGGCGATATACAGTCCGCGACCTGCGATAAAAAGATAAATTGCGAACAGGAAAAGCACACCCAACAAGCCAAACTCTTCTGAAAGAACGGCAAGGATGAAGTCGGTGTGGCGTTCAGGAATAAATTCGAGCCGGGACTGCGTGCCATTCAGCCACCCCTTGCCCGTCCAACCCCCTGAACCCACCGCGATTTTGGACTGGATAATATTCCATCCACTGCCCAGTGGGTCAGATTCCGGGTCCAGGTATGTTCGCACCCGGTCGCGCTGGTATTCATGCATTACCAGCCAGAGTGCAGGTGCAGTTGCTGCTGCTGCCGCTGCCATGCCGAATATTACCCGCCACTGCAAGCCGGCCAGGAACAGCGTGAATCCACCACTCACCGCCACCAAAAGCGCGGTGCCAAGATCAGGTTGCCGGGCTATCAGTACGGCGGGAACTATCAGAATGACGAATGAAACCAGGATGGAAACCGGCTCTGGCGGTAGGCGGCGCGGGTGCAGATACCAGGCCATCATCATGGGAACCGCGAGTTTCATGATCTCTGACGGCTGGAAGCGGAACAGTCCCAGGTCCAGCCACCGCTCAGCGCCACGACCAACGCCAACAAGCCAGGTGGCCAGCAGTAACACGAGGCCCAGGGCATAGAGCCAGGGCGCCCAGATTCGGAGAATGTGTGGCGGCACCTGGCTCAATACCAGAAGGGCTGCCAGGCCCACCCCCACCCGGGTGCCCTGCCGGTAGACGACATCCATATTTTCACCGGATGCGCTGTATAACACACCCAGTCCAAAGGCTATTAATAGCAACAGGCCCAGCAACAGGGGGATATCCAGTTGCGGCCATTTCACCCAGCTTGGAATGAGTCCTTTCATTGCACCAGTTCCTGCGAAAGCCAGGCATCAATCACGGCGCGAGCAACCGGGGCTGCTTCCCTGGAACCACCCCCTCCGTGTTCGATCACAACTACCACAGCGATAGAGGGTTGTTCGTAGGGCGCATATGCAATGAACAGGGCGTGAGACCGCAAATGCTCCAGGGTCAATTCATCCATGTCTTCATCGACTGCCTGGCTGGTGACCTGGGCAGTTCCGCTTTTACCCGCGATTTCGAACCCGGACTCAGGCTTGATAGCGCGCGCCGTACCGCTCTGACCATGAACCACCAGCCGCATGCCAGCACGGATGAGGTCCCAGTTGGCCTGATCGATTACAGGAACCTGTTCAACAACGGGTGCACGAACCATTTCGGCCCGTTCGTTTCCGGCATGCTTGGTAGCGTATAACAGTCGCGGCTCGTAACGCGTGCCGCCATTGACAAGCGTTGCAAGCGCATTGGCTAGTTGGACCGGTGTGACCACGTTGAATCCCTGCCCGATTCCGGCAATGATCGTTTCACCCGGGTACCAGGGTTCTGCGTAGCGGTCTCTCTTCCATGCACGTGACGGCAACACCCCCGAATTTTCTCCCAGCAGGTCCAGGCCCGTCTTTTTACCGAAGCCGAACCGATCGAGATAATCGTGCATCCGGTCAATGCCCATATCAAATGCCAGTTGGTAAAAATAGGTATTGACCGACTGTTCCAATGCATCGAGCATGTTCACCCAGCCATGCCCGCCCTTTTTCCAATCTCTGAACGGGCGTGATACTCCGGGCAGGTAATATCCACCGCTCGAAAACACCCGGTCCTGGGCAGTGACCAGGCCCAACTCGAGGCCCGCCAGGCCCAAGAAAGGTTTCAGTGTCGAGCCGGGCACATACCCCCCCAGTAATGACCGGTTGAAAAGAGGGCGGCCAGGCGCATTCAAAATGCTGCTGTAATCCCGGTTGCTGATGCCATGAACAAACAGGTTGGGGTCGAAAGCAGGCTTGCTGACCATGGCCAACACTGATCCGTCGTTCGGGTCGATCGCAACAACGGCACCGAATCGATCGCCAAGAGCATCCCAGGCGGCCTGTTGAACCTGGACGTCCAGGGCGAGAATCAGGTCGTCACCATGCACCGGGTTTTCCCGCTCCAAGACCATGAGTCTCCGACCTTGTGCATTGGTTTCGATTTTTTCAATGCCGCTGACGCCATGCAATTCATCTTCATAGTTCTGCTCAATCCCGACCTTTCCGATGTGTGTCGAGCCACGATAGTTGCCCTTATCCACCCGGTTCAAATCATCGACATCAAGCCGCCCCACGTAACCCAGAACATGGGTCAGCAACTCACCGTGAGGATAGTAGCGGGCAAGGTAAGGGACAATTTCCACACCCATGAATTGATGTCGGTCCACCGCAAAACGAGCGACCTCTTCTTCTGTCAGATTGAATTTCAGTGGGACGCTGTCGAAGTCACGGTAGCGCTTCCGGTTTTCCTGGAATTTCTCGAAAGCATCGTCTCTGAGCTCAACGATCTGCCCAAGTTCCGCGACAAGCTGTTCCACGTCGTCGACTTTTTCCGGTACCAGTTCCAGACGGTAGGCGGGCCGGTTTTCGGCAATCGACCGGCCCCTGCGGTCGTAAATAAGCCCTCGATTGGGCACAACCGGCACAATCCGGACCTGGTTGTTAATCGAACGGGCAGTAAACTCCTCGTAATTGATTACCTGGAGATATACATAGCGCAGGCTGAGTAAAAAAATAGCCGCCAGGATGATCAGAAATGCCGTCAGTGCCCGAATACCAAACTGCTGGCCTTCCTGGACTTGGTCTTTCAGTGGCTGGCCGGCCGACGGGCTTGTCAAACGCCGCAGTTTCACGAAATTGAACGATGGCGCATCACACCGCGGTAGCGATCAAGCAACAGGAATAACCAGGGCCAGAGTAATGTCCCGACTATGGGTGGTAACCAGAATGCCATCGATGGCAAGGGCTCACCACGTAAACTGATGATCCAAACGAGAATGATGCGGTCATTGGTGAGCAGCGCCAGGACCGAAAGTGCTTGCTGCCACGGTGGGAAGAAGCGCAAGCGGGCCCGAAACCGGGTTACCAGGTAGACAATGATCACTAGGCTGAGCGCATGCAGGCCAAGCAGGCTGGCGCTGAGCAGGTCAAGCACGACGCCAATGATAAAGACCAGCCCCAGCGAAATGAGACCCTGCGTTTCCAGGCCCCAATAAATGATCACCAGAGCCACCCAGTAGGGCCGCATGACATCGAGCATCGGCGGCAGAGGTAGCAGGGTTAGAACCATAGCCGCCACAATCGTGATCAAGATAACGGAAAAACGGTCGCTACGGGTGTTCATTCCGGTAAAACTCCGGGGCCGTCTTCTGCATCAGCGGCCTGCCCGTCAGCTTCAAGTGTGCTGATTAAAAGAACCTCCCTGCCCCGGTCCAGTGCCGCCAATGGTTCCGCCGTCAGCTGTGCAAAAGTCTGACCTTCTTCACGATCGATGGTCGTCACACGAGCCACCGGGTAACCACCGGGGAAACGGTCGCCCAGGCCCGAGGTTACAATCAGATCTCCCACCCGCACATCGGCCCCCCTGGGCACACTGGGTAAATTCAGGTTGCCGGTTTCACCCGAACCAAAGGCCACTGTCCGTAGTCCGGTACGATTGATCTGCACCGGCAGTGCATGATTGGGATCAGAAATCAGCCGCACAGTGGAAAAATGGAGATGAACTTCCTCGATCTGGCCCATCACACCCGCCCCGTCTATCACTGCCTGCCCGCCGGTCACGCCATCCTGGGACCCCCGGTCAATAATAACCTTATGGGAGAATGGATCGAGGTCCACCCGCAGCAATTCTGCGAAACGGTATTCGAATTCCTTGCCTTGAGCACCCTCAAACAGGGAACGAAGCCGCCGGTTTTCCTCCGTCAGGGTATCGAGCCGCAGCAAGGCGCCCTCCTGGCCGAGCAGCAGCTGCTTCAGCGCATCATTTTCGTGTCGCAATGATCGGCGGGACTGAAACTGAGTGAACAGGTTGCGCATGGCGCGAACCGGCCACTCGACCACGTGATACACGGGTTCAACCAGATATTCTGCTGCGCTGCGGATACGCGGAACATAGTGTCCGCGTTGATCCATTGCCATCAAAACCACGGCCAACAACCCGTATAACATGAGTCGTGTCGTCTGGGTTGCCGGCCCAAAAATCTTTGTTCCTGCTCCCGGGCTCCCCGTAACCAAGCTAGGGTCCAGGGCTTGTAAGCATTTGCCAGGTCACTTTGTTGCGGCCCTAGTTCGTGGCGAAGAAGTCGCCGTTATTCTGGTCCATCAACTCCAGTGCCCGGCCGCCGCCTCGGGCAACGCAGGTCATAGGGTCATCAGCAGGAAACACCGGCAAGCCGGTCTCTTCCGAGATCAGCCGGTCCATCCCGCGCATCAATGCGCCGCCGCCCGTGAGAACAATGCCTGTCTCCGCCACATCAGCGCACAATTCAGGCGGGGTTTGCTCCAGAGCTGTTTTGACCGCCTCCAGGATACTGGTCAGGCTCTCGTTCATCGCCTCGAGCACCTCATTGCTGGTAATGGTGACGTTACGCGGAACCCCTTCAGCGAGGTTCCTGCCGGACACGTCCATTTTTTCGGGCTCTTCGTCCGGCCAGGCACAACCTATTTTGATCTTGATACGCTCTGCCGTTGTTTCGCCGATCAGGGTGCCGTAATTTCTGCGCACGTAGTTGATGATCGCTTCGTCAAACTGGTCGCCACCCACGCGCACGGAATTTGAATAAACCAGGCCGTTGAGAGAAATGACGGCTACTTCTGATGTACCACCGCCGACATCCAGCACCATCGCGCCACGCGGTTCGTGAACCGGTATGCCGGCACCGATGGCAGCCGCCATGGGCTCTTCCACCAGGAAAACCTCACGGGCGCCTGCGCCTTCGGCTGACTCTTTAATCGCCTTGCGTTCAACCTGGGTGGAACTGCAGGGAACGCAGACCAGAACACGCGGGCTCGGCCGCAGGAAGCGCGAAGTATGGACCTCTCTTATGAAGTGCTGCAACATGGCCTCGGTCATGTTGAAATCTGCGATTACGCCATCTTTCAAGGGCCGCACCGTGCGAATGTTTCCTGGCGTTCTGCCCAGCATCTGTTTTGCCGCTGAACCGACTGCGGCCACGTGCTGGGGGCCACCCGGTCCACGATCCATGCGTACCGCGACGACCGAGGGCTCATTCAGTACGATGCCCTGACCGCGAACGTATATAAGGGTGTTGGCCGTTCCAAGATCGATCGAAAGGTCGTTTGAAAACAAGCCGCGAAGACTTTTAAAAACCATGATGTAAAATAATCCGTTAAACCACCCGGTGCTTGGGTGCACTAATGTATCAGCAGAGACGATTTCCCGCAAGCCGTAACCCTTTCAAAACCCTTTATTTATGCGCTCTCCGGGCTTTCTGTCCAGTAAGCACCCAGTTTTTTCAATCTCATTGCCAATTCCTGATATATCACCAAAGCAGACTTTAAGTAAATCAAATCCCCCGTACGCGGCCAAATCCGTTAAAATGCGCGCGTTTATATATCAGCAGTGAGAAAAGCATGTCTGCCCTTATTTGTGGCTCGCTGGCCTACGACACCATCATGGTGTTCCCGGATCAATTCAAGAATCATATCCTCCCCGACAAGGTTCACATTCTGAATGTGGCATTCCTTGTTCCCGAAATGCGCCGCGAGTACGGTGGCGTCGCCGGTAACATCTCTTACAACCTGCGCCTGTTGGGCGAGAACCCCTACCCGATGGCGACGGTCGGCGACGATTTCGGCCCGTACCAGAAGCACCTGGATGAACTGGGTATTTCACGCCGTTACATTCGCCACATGAAGGGGGAATTCACGCCCCAGGCATTTATCACAACGGATATCGATGACAACCAAATAACCGCGTTTCACCCCGGCGCAATGCAACACAGCCACCTTAACCGGATCGCAGATACGGAAGGAATAAAGGTCGGTATCGTTGCGCCCGACGGCAAGCAGGCCATGATCCAGCACAGCCAGGATTTCGTCGCAGAAGGCATTCCTCATATTTTTGATCCCGGCCAGGGCATGACACTGTTCAACGGTGACGAACTGAAGCGGTTCATTCAGGATGCCATGTACATCGTCGTCAACGATTATGAGTTTCAGCTACTCAAAGAGAAAACCG